>Ga0307507_10002098_pt1 | contig 43059 bp, 6 predicted proteins | sample 7_EM_MG_FD_207223 | JGI IMG/M metagenome (GOLD analysis project Ga0307507, IMG submission 207223) | Populus trichocarpa ectomycorrhiza microbial communities from riparian zone in the Pacific Northwest, United States - 7_EM | ecosystem: Host-associated > Plants > Roots > Unclassified | place... | reverse complement strand
ATATTAATATTTATATTTATTAATTATATTAAATTTATAAAAATTATACTTTTATATATGCTTAGTAATTTTATAGTTAGCACTTAGCAGCTAAATGCTAAGACTTAATTATAAATGCTGCATTTAGCAGCTAAATGCTAGTACTTAGTTATAAATGCCGCATTTAGCGGCCAAATGCTAATACTTAATTATAAATGCCGCTAAATGCTAGGAAATGCTGGGAAATGCTGGAAAATGCTGGAAAATGCTAAAATGGCAGAAATGAAAAATTAAATGCTGGTAAATTTTTTCCTGATGAGGGTCCCTCTATAGTTTATTTAGGCATATCTTAATATACTTTATAACATTAGAGTTGCGTTCCTTTTACACCCTTTACATTACATTAGCTTTAATATATAGTTATAGGGGGGGAATATTGGCTTCCTTCTTAAGCAGTGCTATAGCCGTTCGCTTATACCCGCCTATTATACTCTTAAGGCAGGCTGTTTAGACCTTTTAGAGTGGTTTAAGGAGTAATTTAGAGGGGCCTTTTTTAGTTTCTCTAGTGGCCTAAATGCTAGATCTATATGTTATGGTTAGCCAGACAACTGCTGTATATAGTAGGCGTAACCTCTAAAAGTATGGACCCTATATAAAATTAACAATCCTAGATATAGCGATATACTATACTTAGCCCTTATAGGCCGCTTGCGCCATATATACGCTTTACTAGAGCTTGCTATCTACCTACACTCCTAATACCCTTAGGCCTTAAACCGGTTGACCCCTAAAGCCTTAGATATAGATTATATGCTAAAGATCTACAGATTAGTTACGTTTTCTTATAAAATGGATTAGCTGGTATTTCTCTAGTAAGAATTAGACTCTATGTCGTCTTACCTATTCTATATAGGTGTTATAGGCTTTCTCTAGTGTCCTACAGTTCTCTACGGCTGTTGGCCTATATGTAATTAGGTTTGTGTTATTAATAAAGCCTATCCCCTAGGTTGCCCCTTTCTTAAAGGTGTTAAGTAGGTTGCTTATAAAGAAGAGGAAGAGTATAGGCGATAGAGATAATCCTTGTAGTATTCCTATTATAACTATAATAGGGGGGCTTTGGTATCTGCTAAAGACTAGTAATATTTCTTTCTGGCCTATAAATTCTTAAATAAATTAAATAATCTATTCTAGGAAGCCCTTTGCCCTAAGGATGTATAGGAGACGCTTATAGGGTATATTATTATAGGCGCCGCTGATATCTAGGCTAAGCATTAATACTATAAAGTCCTTTTACATAGCCTATACAGTTTTAATAGTAGTAGCGAGTAGTGTAAGTGCTAATAGCGTTAAGCGATTCTTTCTTGCCCCTATTTGGCTTTGTAGTAGTAGGGCGTGTTCCTCTACTGTGTCTACTATATAGTCTGCTATAACCTTTTCTAAGATCTTGCTTAGGGTGTTTTCTAAGGCAATAGGGCGGTAGCTTCCTAGAATTAAGTAGTCTACTTTACCTTCTTTTTATAAAACGATTGTTGTTATAGATCTTTTAAGTTGTAGGTAGTAGCCTATTATAAAGTATGCTCTGGCTACGTCTATAAGCTAAGGTGCTATAAGTGGTCCATAGGTCTTTAGGGCTTTATTTAGAATCCTATTTAGTCCTAGTACTGTGTTATTTAAGAGGCGGCTAATGGTTCTAGCTATTTCTTTAGTTATTATGTCGCTGTTGACCCTTAGGCGAGTTACTGGTGTTTTACTAGTAATATCGCTAAGGTCTACTAGAGCTAGTTAAGGGAAAAATCTTTTTATAAGGATCTTTACCTTTTTATTATTATTGCTTATAGCCTGTAGTTTGCCTACTCTTTATAGGGGTAGTAGGTGTAGATCTTCTACTAGGCGTCCTGACTTTTTCTTTACCTATTTTGCTATGGTCTAAAGGCCCTTGTTATAGGGGAGACTTAGGTTAGTAGTATATTTATTTATAAACTATCTCTAGTTATTCCTTACTTTTTTTCTTAGGGTATTCTTTAGCTGGTTTCTTGTGTCTTTATATTATTTCTTATCCTTAGAATTATGGCTACTTATATATTTCCTCCTTGCTTATTATTAGCCGGCTATAAGGGCCGCGTATTGTGCGGACTATATGTGTCGCGTATAGGGGCCCGGTTTTAAAACCAGGCAGTGCTTTTCTAGCCTACTTTTAATTACTGCCTAGATCCTTTCTAGTCTTTAATTAATTTTCTTAGGGGTAGCCAATAAGCCTCGCTTATTTAGTATTAGGTAGATTTCTTCTAGGTCTTAAAGTTATTGTTTAATTATATTAAGGAAGCTATCTACGTTAAGCTTCCTTATTATGTATCTTTTACTATTTAGTTACGCCTTAATGTCCAGATCTAGTTATATCTAGATAGGGATATAGTTTAAGGTAAATACCTATTCTTCTTTAGAGGAGCATCTTTTAAGTCTCTAGTATAGGTTTTCGTCCATAATTATAAGGTTAATTATACTTTTGGCAGTGCCCTATTACCATATAATTATACCTAGGGGGGTAGCTAGCTTAAGGCCCCCGTTATCTATAGCTCTTAGTAGGCACTCTACCTATTAATTAGCAGCAATATGGATGCTCCCCTACTATAGGTAGTAAAGGTTTATGTTTCCTAGTAGGATAAACTCTACGTGTTTAGTTTCTAGTAAGCTTATTATAAATATAATATTCTCTGTCTATGCTACCTCTTTAACCCTAGGGTTATAGATATTAATAATTTATACTAGTCCCCTATATATCTAGATAGTTATAACTGTAATATCTAGGTTAACTGCCTGCTATAACTATAAGGTAAGGCTGATATTTTTACTAATTATAAAGTATACGTATATGGCTGCTTTTGGTTTATATAGGAGCTAGAATTCTTAGGGGCAGTATATTAATTGTATATAGGTATTATAATACGGCTCTTATATAGCAAGAATATGGTGTTTCTTTAGGTCTAGACTGTCTAGTAGGGGCCTTACTAGATAGTGGTTCGTATTGCCGTAGTTATACTATATAATGGTTAAGTGGCGGACCCCTAGTAGGGGTCCTTTGCCTCTCCTTTACTCCTTGCTTCTTCCGTTTCTATTTTCTCTAAAATGTTTAGAACTTTTATCTCCTATATTTACTCCCTGGCTACTACTTATTTTATATAGAGCTTTTTATTTCTATATCTTGTATTCCTACTAGCCTTTCTAAATCTGAGTTTGTTATTGCTTTTAGTTCTTCCCCTGTTCTTACTAGTTAGCTATGTGCTCCTTATAAGCTAGCTGCGTATATTATATTTGCTATGTTAAATCTAATTCTTAATTATCCCGGCCTTAAACTTGCTATAGCTGTCTATAGGGGTCTTCCTACTAGGCGTCCTCTCCCTTATGTCCTATATGTCCCTTGTGTCCCTGTTCGGTCTAGTAATATTGTATAGCGTCGCTTTTGGCCCGTTAAGGCTTGGGATGGCTGGCTTAGCCCCCTAGTATTAAAGGTAGAAAACGCTAGAAAGATACCTATGTCCCCCTAGCTTATCGCCTGTTGTTTCTATTTATATAACCTAGCGTGTAGTTATTCCCATAGCTATTAAGCCCTTTCCTTCCGTCTCCTATATTTAATGCAGTCTTCTCTCTTCTATGCCTTATATGTGCTTCGGCAATAGTTTACGCATTTTATTTAGTTTTAATTTATATATTGTCTTATATTATAGGGGCCTGCATAATGGCCGCAGCACACCTATGCTGCGTATATAGATTAGGTGTGTCCCTATTATATACAGCAATAATATTGTTCTAGGCGTAGTCTGTAGTTGTAGAGCCTTATATTATATATAAGGCCATTTATAATTATTCCTTTTTAGATAAGGAGTTTTTATATTTTTAGTGTATATACGCTGACGATAAGGGAGCTATATATTTATCTATTATCTCCCTAGCAAGTCTCTGGCGCCCCTTATATCCTCTTATTATTCTTATTATATACTTAGTTTATATTTTCCTATTAAAGCTATTGGATTTGGGTAATTATAAGTCCTAGTATAAGGCGTTCCATTTATTTTACTATTTTTTATATAGTTGCTGTATTGTTTACCTAGCGTCCCCTTTTTACCCTAAGGCTTATAGAAACCGACAGGACTTCAACTAGGTAATCTTTATAAAGCACTTTTATACCAATACGCTCTCCTAGCCTGTCCCCTACCCTTATAGCCCGTTTCTTTACCTATTGGTTTTTTAGGGTGACTCTAATGTCTCTACTCCTAAGATATTAGACTGTAATGGTGTTGTAGACCTCCTTGTGAATTTTTATAAGAACTTCTGTTTCTAATTATCCCCTAAGTTCCTCTGCCTTTTCTGTATTTAGTTATATTATAATTATATACCTAGTTATTGTCTTTAGGGGGGTAGGTTCCCTGTGCTATAGGAGCGCAGCTACGGCGGCCTAGATACGGTTCGCCTATAGGGGGAGGTTTTGTTTATCTTTAATTTTATTTAGCCATTAGAGGATTTAATTAAGGGTTTACTAGAGGGGCGCCTAAAGTTTACTAGACTGGAGCTATTCTGCTAGCTGTATTAGTTTGTAATAGCTAACAGATACTCCCCTATAGTTTTGGATACTAGACGTGTTTAATAGGCTTTATATTTTATTAGATGCCTTCTTAATTAGGGTATTTCCGCTTTCTAGTATGGTATTCACCCGTCCTTATTGTTGTTGTAGGGGGCTATTGTTGGGTATGGGTCTGGCGGTTGTGCGCAACTACGTACCACCGTCGTTCCACCTGTGCCTCCCCTGTAATGCATGCATCTTAGGGAATTATTAGGGTGTTTTTTAGGGTTCTTTTAGTTGGTTTGGTCTTTTTAGGCCAGGTGTAGTAAGAGCTCTAAAAGTCGTTCCTAAGATATAGTATATATTAGCCTAACCTATATATATAATAAACCTAGTACTTATTATAAAATCTAAAAAGCTCCCTAATCCTCTAATGTTTAATAGAAATTAAAATAATCTATATCCCTTTATAATTAAGTTCCGTCTTAAACTCTTAATAAACTATAATTAATACCCTACTAAAGCTAGTAAGGTTAGCTATAGAATATCTTAATTAAGTAAGGACGCTGTATAAACTATAAATTTATTCTTCTATAATGGTACCTTTGTTAATTTTAAAATCTTTATCTCTCTGCTAAAATAAACGTATAATAACGCTAGCTGTAAATATATAGCTGTTACCAAACTTAAAAACCTATAATAATAGAACCGAGACTTTACTAGCTTCTTTTTAGAAATTTTAGGCCTTATTGGCAAGCTAGATTAAAATAAAGCCGCTAGAGTTGCTACCCTTTAATAAGCTATTTTAGATAAGATTAGAGCCTAGTTAGTAGGTAAAGAACTACTAAAAAAACCTATTTAAATTTGCTATAATATATTAATAAATTAATAAGGACCTTTAATATAATAAATAGACTTGTTTTTTAAAGTTAACTATACCTTATATCTAGAACCCTATAAAACCAGTATATATTTTAAAGCGCGATCTGTCTCTAAAACCTAAAAGCCCTATATATAGCCTTATAGATATTAATGCCGCTTAATTCTATATACCCTTAGAAACTAATAAATAAAGAACTTAAGCTATAAATAGAGAATGCTTTAGATATGGTAAAAAAGGATATATTTAAAAGCATTACCAAACTTACCCTTTTAAAAAGGTCTACCGTAGTTCCTCCTACTCCTTAAATTATACCTATTTCTTAAATAGCACCCACTCTATAAATTATACTTAGACACTATAAAGTATCTTACCCTTAGTTAACTTAGAAAATAAATTATCTTAGGGCTAAGTTAAGCCTTAGGATAAAAAGTGGAAGAGAATAAGTGTCTAGGCTCTTCTAGCGCTAATATATAACATAACTCCCTTAATATACTTAGCGAAATTTAAATACTTAGAAAGTAGAAGGAAGTATAAATCCTTATAGATAGCAGAGCTACTAGTATAGGCTTTATTAATATAAACTATATAAAAACTTAATACCTAAATTTAAAAAAACTTAATAAGCCCTAAGGCCTATAAGGCTTTAATAGCAAACCCTTAATATATAGCAAACTAATATATTACGCTCTTATAAAATTGCAAATAGGCAAATACCTTAAATATATTTCCCTATTTATAATACCTTTAAAGTATTATAAGGTAATACTTAGACACAGATAGCTAAAATAATATAACCCTTTAATTAGCTGGGTTAAAGAAATACTAAAGTTCTATATAACCTACTATTAAAGTTATTGCTTAAAAAACCATTTGCCCTATAAACATATATATAACTATTTAAATTTAATATAATATAAATTGCCCTTATTATAAGCCTTAAACTAAATAATAAAGCTATAACTGCTAATAATAATAAAGAATGTAAAGATGTTATGCTAAAGTCTTTTAAAATTTGTATAATATAGGCCGTACCTTTTATCTTATTAGTAAAAAGACAAGATTATAAAATCTTTGCTATAACTATAAAAGATATTAAGAAAGCACTAAAACTAAAATAATATACTAATCCTTAACCTCTTATACTTAAAGAGTACTATAATCTAATTAATAAGTTTAAAAAATAATTTATAGACTAACTAGCCCTATACTAAGATAAGTACGATTTTAAGATAGAACTTAAGCCTAGTATAATACTAAAGTTCGGTCCGCTATATAGTATATTATAAGAACTACTTATAATATAATAATACCTTAATGAGCATCTAAAAAAAGGATTTATTTGCCCTAGCTAATCTTTATTTACCTTACCTATATTATTTATTAAAAAGCTAGAAGGAGGCTTAAGATTCTATATTAATTATTAAGCTTTAAATATAATTATAATTTAAAACTAATATCTAATTCCCCTAATTTAAGAGATGCTTAATTATTTAGTAAAGGCACGGTACTTTATAAAGCTTAATATAGTTACTGCCTTTAATAAAATCTATATATATTATAAAGATAAGAAATATATAGCTTTTTGTATATAATAGGGACTCTTTAAATACCTAGTAATACTATTTAGTATAAAGAATAGTCCTAGTACGTTTTAGTAATATATTAATAATACGCTTTATAAATTCCTTAATATATTTATTACCGCATATATTAATAATATCTTAATTTACTTATTCTTACTCTCTAAATATTAGAAATATATTAAAATGGTCCTTAAACGCCTATAAGATATAGGCTTATAATTGTCAAAATATATAGACAGAAGTTATGTGGTTACGCGTCGTCAATGTATTGTTGTCGTGTATCTAATTAGTTATCCTTATAATGACTAATCAACCCCCTACTTAGGCACCGCAATCCTTACAATCCTTTGCTTTCTATACCTATTAGACAAAAACAAATCTATTAGTTAATAGGCCAATTAAGTGCACTTGGGTGATACTGATATTGATTAATAGTTAACCTTACTAGTTGGCTATAGAGTAATAAGGTTCACTTGCCGCCCTAGCAGCTTTATTTAATTAAAAGCAGCACTTTAGTACCTAGCAGTAAAACCAGCACCTAGCAGCTTTGGCAGCACCCAATTCCAGCCAGCTTAGAATATATAACAAATATGCAACGCATAAGACATTCTATAGCACGTAAATTAACCCCTAGTACGACCTTTTCACTAAGTGCTGTACCTCTAGTATAACAGCACCTAATATCTAACAGCCCTCGGGCAGTACCTTAGTAGCTACCTTAGTAGCTACCCTAGTAGTACTACAGCAGCGCTCTAGCCGTATATAGCATACTAGCTTATTAATAGCACCTAGTATCACAGCAACCTAATAGCCTTGCGCAGTATCTAATTACCTAATAGCTTTACGCAGTAACCTAGTATAGCAATATAACTTAGCAGTAAACTAATACCTAGTACGCGTCTTAGCATACAAATCAATATTTAATAGCCTTGTATAGTAATCTAGCGTTATAGCAACCTAGTAGTGTTAGCAGCACCTAATACCCAATTACCCAACAGCCTTATGTACTACTCCAGCGTCACAGCAACCTAGCAGCGTTAGTAGTATCTAATACCCAAATACCTAGTAGCTCTAGCAGTAACCTATAACTTAGCAGTGTTAGTAGTGTCTAATACCTAAATACCTAGCAGCTCTAGCAGCAACCTATAACCTAGTAGTGTTAGCAGCACTAAAGTACCTAGCTTCGCCAGAAGCAACTAGCTTTAGAAGAGCACCCTATATAAGCTTAATACTCTGCCACAATCCTAGCGGCTCTACTACGTCAAATACCATATCTAACAGCGCGCCTATAACGCTAGCGCGCTCTCCCCCCCCTCTATAGCCTTTATAAGCTACAAATACCACGTTAATAGGGTCTATATATTGGTAGTTTTACGCACAAAGAAAGAATTGTTAGGGGAATCAAGACCTGCCAATACACGCCTACAACGCTAGCGCGCTCCCCCTCCTCTGCCCTTTGCCCTCTACCCTCTGCCCTCTGCTAGCGTCTACGGCAGCTACAAACACCTAATATGGCACAACAACTTCCTAAAGGATGGAAAAGCGGGAACTGTATGGTTACTAGATAGCCTTATTATATCAATATCTATAATAATAAAGCCCAATAGGAGTTTCCAACTACAACCGCTTATTAGACACAAATTCAGGATATATAAAATACAATTAAGCGATAATAAGATAAGATTTATTAAGTACGAAGTAGAGACTTAGAGATACAAACTAGGCAATAAAAAGAGATCCGTAAGCTATAAGCTCTTCTTAAAAAATAGTAAAAAGAGACCTAAGAGCTACAAACTAAGTAAGCTCTGTTAGCGTAAGCTCTATCCGCGCAAGCTCTACTAGCTTTACCTTCCTTGTTAACTAAAGCCAAGGAGCTATGGTAGCTAAGCTTATATAAACCCCCGCAACCTCAAACCTGTAAAAAGTGCTCTACTATATTTCCTTTAGGTTAAGCGCTCTTTAGATATTTACCAGATTGTTAACCCTTTAAGTATACTAAGTGCGGATCTATATTCCCCTTAAATACTACTCTCTATAAGCATATTTAGGGATGTCGTCGTTTAAAAGATATAAATAGGAATTTAGATATGGACTAAGCTTTGTAGAATAGAGGATCAATTTTAGTTAGATTAGTACTAGGATGGCTATTTTACGTATAAAGAAAGAACTGCTAGTGTCTGAATATATAGACAGAAGTTACGTGGTTACGCGTTGTTAATATATTGTCGTTGTGTATCTGATTAGTTATCCTTATAATGACTAATCAACCCCCTACTTAGGCGCCGCAATCTTTATAGTCCTCTGCTTTCTACACCTATTAGATAAGAATAAATCCATTAATTAATAGGCTAATTAAGTGCACTTGGGTGATACTGACAATAATATAATATTAAGAAATATAAGTTCTACGCGTCTAAGGTTATATACTTAGGCTTAATTATATCTTATAATAGAATTAAAATGGACCCTAAAAAAGTCGCTATAATTATAAACTGGGGAAGCCCTAGTAATATATAAGATATTTAAGAATTTCTAGAATTCGTAAACTTCTATTATTAATTTATTAACTACTTCTTAAAAATTGCCTAGCTATTAGTAAACCTAATAAAAAAAATATAAAATTTAAATAGACCGCTAGATGTAAATAAGCCTTTAATAACTTAAAATATTGCTTTATAACTACTTTAATTTTTAACCACTTTAATCTAAACCTTAAATATATTATTAAAATAGACTTATCTAATTATGCGCTAGGTGGAGTGTTATTATAATATAATAAAAACGGCGAGCTATATCTAGTAGCCTTTTTCTCTAGAAAACTCACCTCTATTAAATTAAACTATAAGATTATAAGGGCATGAAAAGGCTTTGGGAAAGATTTAAAGGAATAATATAAATTCTATCTAAATTTAAGGGTATATAGCTCTTATAGAGAATAAGATATTATGTAAAGAAGAGAAAGGAATAATAAGAGAGTTATATAATTAAATAGTTAGGGTCTTAGTGGTTAGTATATATGTATATACACACGTAGTCTTTAACGGTCTTTAATATACTTTAGTGTTATAGCGCTAGTAGAAAATGGTAGATTATAGTAGATAATTATAGACAGTTATAGACAGTTATAAATAGTTATAAATAGTTGCAAATAGTTTTAAACAGTTATAAATAGTTTTAAATAGTTATCTATTAAGTGTTTTACTAAGATATTCCTACTATAAATAGGCTAGTTTTATTATAGTACTCCCCCTTTAGCCAAAGGTCTAAAACAATTTAATTTAGTTAAGAATTTATAACTTATTGCATTATAAGCGTTATAATATATTTTAAGTTCTTTTTAATTTTAAGTTTCCTACTATTATGTTTTGTGTATTTATATTAAATAGTAGTTGTTTACCTTTATATTATATCTATCTAGCTAAAGTAGGCTATAAAGGATGGTCCTTATAGAATTCTTTTACTAAAAAAGGCGCGTTGGCCTTAATCTAATTATAAGTTTTCTAGGTTTATATTTTATATCCTTTCTATTTAATAAGAAGTTTAAATTATTTAGATCGTGTTTTTTATTATATATTGTTAATTAAGTTAATAAAGTAAGAACTGTTACCGTTGTTAATAATTATAGAAGGTAGTAGTAGTACTTTATAAGTTATAGGATTATCTTTTAAAGGTTGTAATAAGCTTATATAAAACATTAGGTATATTTTTATCTTAGTTGGCAGTTTAAGCTTATAGGCGTATAGGCTTAGTTTCTTTTTAATTTAGTATAGGCTTATAAACTTCTAATTAAGTTTCTTTAAGGGCCGTTAAGTCTATAGGTTTTATATATTTAGGTAAACTATATTACCTTCCTTAAAGTCCTATATAGGAGCTCGTCCTTTATTTATATGCCATTCCTATACCATTTAAGTATATATTAATTCACTTTATAATAGTTCTATTTACTGCTTTATTTAATTAATAAAGTTATATATATTAATTAACTAAATCCGTTTAATTATAGGTCCTATTATATTAATTTCGGGTTATAGTTTAAATCTAAGTTAAGGGTCCTATCTATAGGTTGTATAAAATGGCGTTGCGCCTATTAATATATTTATTATATTATTTGCGGTAAACTTAGCTAAGGGCAGCTATTTTTCCTAGTTATCTTATAGGTAGGAGTAGTATATTTATAGGTATTGTTCTATAATTGTATTTGCAATTTTAATTTAACTATCTATCTCTAAATAGAATATAGTTAAGAGTTATATTTAAATACTTAATTATTTATATAGGGCTTACTAGAAATCTAAAACAAACTAGCTTCTATAGTTAGATATTATTAAGTTAGGAAGTCTATATAGTTTAAAGACATGCTTAACAAAATATTTAGCTACTAATATTATATTAATTAAGTCTATAGGAATTATATATTACATTTTTATAAAATAGTTAATAACTACTATAATATTTATAAACCCATTACTGCTAGGCAAGTTAACTATAAAGTTAATTAAGATATTGCGCTATCTTTATATCGGAATTAGTAGCGGTTAAAGTACTCCTTACTTCTTTATATAAGAGGTCTTTCTATGCACACACATCCTATATACTTAAACATATTTTTATACATAGTCGTATATTATAGGCTAGTAGTATACTTATTAAATAATTTTATAAGTCTTTATATAGCCAGGATGCCCTACTATAGGGGAGTTATATATAAATTTAATTAATTATTGTAATGGGCTTGTATAAATGCTTCTAAACCAAAGCTTATAGATTGCTACTATATAAGAATACTAAGCTAAGGAGAAGAAGGAGAAGAAGACTACTAGAGACTAATAATATATAAGGGGTTGCTAAGGCGCTAGTAGCAAGCAAGTTAATGGCAATTTTCTATACTAGGCATAGAAAATCCTAATTGGTTAGCTCTATAAGTAGTGCTAGCAAATTGCCTAAAAATGCGGCAAATTGCCCTAGAAATAGCAATATAGCAGGTAATGTACTCTAGCACCATTATATTACCCCCCCTCCTAAAAAAGCCTGTTTTTAGGCTTTGTCTAGGTTCTTTATTATTATTTAGATTATTATAGTTATCTAACCCTTTTTCCCAGCATTTAATCCAGCTGTTTAATTTACATAGTGGTCTAGAGAGGTCTAGATAGGCTAGGTGGAAATCTTATAGCTTATAGGAAGAGTACTTAAAATTAGATGTAGGGTACTATTCTGGATCTTTATTATAACCTACCTAGCTTATATAGTATTTTAAGATACTATAGTCCTTCTTAACTGCTAAAATCTCTTTAACTTTCTATTCTTTATCCTTTATAATCTAAATTAGTGGTAGGGGGTTATTATACTATCTAGGCAATAGGTTATCCACAACCTTCTATAGTTGGTCTAAAGAGAAAACAGGGTAGATCTTTATTAACTCTAGTAGCTTAACCTTAAAAGAGTGCCCTACCTTCTTAGGGATCTTATAGGGGCTAGCTATTTAGTAGTCTAGCTTATAGCTTAACCTCTAGGTCTTTTAGTTCTTTATTAACACCTATACCTTATCTCCTATATAAAAGTCTATCTTATAATAATATTAGTTTATATTAGCCTCTTTTTTCTCTTATACTTTTTTTATAATTATTTAGGCAGTCTCCTAGGCTCTATATATTCTCTTAGCGAATATCTAGGCCTCTTTATAGTTAAGGCATTCACAGGCCATTATAGGTCCTATAGGTCTATCCCAATCAAAGGATGTTTGTGGCTTATATCTATAGAGTAACTTAAATAGCGATATTTATATACTATTATAAGGGAGTATAAGCTATGCGTAGTTTATTATAGGCAGTAGTTCTAACTAGTTGCCCTAGTAGTAATTAATAAAGGAGCGAAGTCGCTGGTTAAGGTATTAGTTTATAATCTTAATTTAGCCGTTAGTCTAAAGGCAAAATATAGTAGAGAGCTTAATCTTAATTCTAAGGATGCGGTAGAATTTATCCTAGAAGTCTAATATAAACTAGGGTCTATAATTAGAGATAATTAACTTAGGAGCGCCATAGATTTAGTAAATGTTGTTAATATATATACGGGCTATATCTTTTATAGTTATAGTTTTAAAGTAGGGGAAGGAAATAGCTTGCTTGCTTAGTCGGTTAACTACTATAAAGGCTATATTATAGCCATGTTTGTCCTTTAGGAATAATTTAAAGTCTATTATAATATGCTACTAAGGACGTTTGGGGACTGGTAGTGGTTATAACTACCTAGGGGTTTGATCCCTAGGGGTATTTGCCTATTTATAAGCTAGTATTTCCTTATTGTATACCTTGTAGTTGCACTTAGCTGGGGCTATTATCTTTAAGAAAAATATAATAGGGTACTACTCGCTATCTAGGTATAACTATAAGAGAACCCCCGTTACTACTCTATTAGAGGCATCCGTTTCTAGTATTAATTTAAGGTCTAGGTTATAGTAACAGAGAACTAGAGAGGAGGTAAGTTGGTTCTTTAACTCTTTAAAAGCTTTTATATAATTATTGTCAAAAATAAAAGGCGTATTATTCTTAGTTAGTTATATGAGAGGCTTAGCCATAACCCTATAGTTATGGATAAACTAACGGTAGAAGTTATAGAAGCTGAGAAAGGACTAAATGCCTTTTACTATATAAGGGGGTTTCTAATTACGTATTGCTTTAACCTTCTTAGAATTAACTTTAATTCCTTTTATGCTAATAATAAACCTAAGGTACTTTATTTATTTTACTCCAAATTTATATTTCCTAATATTAACTTATAGGCCTATATTCCGCAGCCTCTTTAGGACCTTTTTAACATAAACTTAGTACTTAAGTTTATTATCTAAGTATATAAGAATGTCGTCTAGGTATACCATGCAGAATTTGTTAAGGTAGTTAAAAAGAACATTATTTATATACCGTTAGTATATAACTGGCCTATTTATTAGTCTAAAAGGAAGGACTTTATATTTATAAGAACTGTAATGGGTATAGAATGTTATTAGATCCTTTAATGTAGGGTCTATTCTAATTTAGTAAAAAGCTTAGTAGACATTAAGCTTTATAAAGATTTTAGCTCGGCTTAGACGTATAAGGGTCTTATTAATTAGGGGGAGAGGGTAATAATCTTTTTAAGTAATAGCGTTTAGTTTCTAATAGTTAATATAGAAGTGGAGGCCTTTATTAGGTTTCTTTATAAATAGAATAGGGGAAGTAAAAAGAGCCTAACTTAGTTTAATAAACCCCTTATAGAGGTTATTAATTAAGTACTATTTTATGGCTTTTAGTTCTTCTATAGTTTGCTAGTAAAGGGGGCTATAGGCTAGAGAGTTATTGGCCTCTAGCTAAATCTTATAATTATAGGTTTAGTAGGGGGGCAGTATATCTAAAGCTACTTTTAAGAATGCGTCTCTATAGTTTAAAAGGTAAGTAAGGAAAAGGCGCTTAACTAATTCTTTATTAGTTTCCTTTACTAGCCCTTTTTCCTTCTTATTAATAATCTAATTAATTTTATATAAGCTAGTTATAAAGACTTTATTATCCTTCTAATATATATTAAAGTAAAAACCTATAGCACTAATTGCTATAATGTCTACTATAGGGATATTATATGGTAGTAGGGATGTCTATAGCCTTAGGGGCTTTTGGTATATTAGCATTATCATTACTTCTTTTAGCTCTTACTATATCTTCTAAAGGTTATCTTTTATATCCCATTAGTACATCCTCTTTTATATTAGCTGGATCTCCACAATTTAAAAGTTATCTATATTACTATTTATTCCACTTCTATAAGTAGAGTCTTCCTTAACTATAGTACTTTAGGGGAGTATTACCATTAATACGGAATTCCTACCAGCCTTATAGTGGGCATCTTCTTAGGCAAAGGCTAGGTTACAGTCCCTAATATTCTATTAATAAATAGGGTTAGCCTTTACAGCTAATATCTTATAGTTAGTCCAAATTTCTCTAATAAAGGAGGGTAATTTTAGTCTATTCTCCGGCTAGATAAACTGTCTTTATTATATATTTAACCAAATATTAAAGTAGGACATCTATTTTTAGCTAAGGATTATATTATAGGACCCTAGGTCTAAAATACAAAAAAGGATACTAAATTAGCGTTATCTATTAATAGCAATATATAGCTTTAAGATATAGGTAACCGGTTTACTAGCTTAGCCATTATAGCCTTTTACTTAAATAGGCTTCTCTAGTTAAGTAGCATTTATATTTAAGAACTTAGCAATATTATTTATATAAGCAGTATTTATAAAAGCAAAGCCATTTACTCCAGTGTTAATAAGGGCATTTATATTAACTCTATATCTATTTTAAGATACTATATATAGAACCATAAAGTGTTTTCTACCTATTAGCTACATCGGGAAAATATTCACAGGCTAGGTTTCAAGTCGACTTTACTAAGCGCGTTTCGCGTAATTGACATGCAATTGACCAACTTAACACATTCAAAAGTCAAATAACACGCAGTTGACCTACAATTAACCAATTTGATATATTTAAAAGTTAAATAATATATAATTGACCAACTTGACATATTTAAAAGTTAAATAACACATAATTGACCTGCAATTAACCAATTTGACATATTTAAAAGTTAAATAATACACAGTTAACCAACTTATACATTCCTTAATATGCAATTGAGGTAATATAATATATTATTTTTAAGTTATATGCTAATTGCAAGAGGCTCTATACGAAGCTCTGCACGAAGCTATCACAAAGTTCATATAGAGCAGTTTATTAATAAAATGGGTTAATTAATTGATGATCTTGACTTAATCATTAATTTAATGCTTCTTTTTATCTTAGTTGACTCATCCACTTCGCCAAGGAATTTAAGGAGGCGGCTACCCCCTACCCCCGCCCGCGCCACAGGAACTTATAAGCTAATCAAATGGTTGCTCTAACTTATAGGTACTTATTAGCCAATAGAACGCCACGCTATACCCTACTACCCCTACTACCCTAATTCCTCTGCAAAGCGTCTAAGAGATTATAGGCGCGATTTATAAAGGCAGGCCACCTGCCTAGTAGATAACGGTTATATTGCCTTTAACACGGTATATCGCCCCCTAATACACCACCACTCAGCTCACCAATACCTCTATTTAAAAGCCCTCCTCTCACTCTATAGAATCCATCCGTAATAGAGCCTAATTATACCCCTAATATCTCTATAAACGTCTCTATAAACATCTATACAAACGCCTACACAAACGCCTACACAAACACCTACATAAACGCCTACACAAACGCCTATACAAATGCCTACGCGAACGCCTGCACAAGCGCCTATATAAAGCCGTTTATAAGGCCTTTAAAAATAAGCCTAAATACAACTTCTATATACTAAGACTACAATCATCTGCACAAACGCTAGTGTGAACGCCTATACAAACGCCCATACAAACATCTAAATAATTGCCTATATAATCATCTCTATAAAAGTCTCTGCAATTAATCGCCCGTATAAACGTCTACACGTCTACACATCTACACATCTACACGTCTATACGCCTGCATATAGCTCCGCACAAAGCTCCGCACAAAGCTCTGTATGAAGCTCTGCTGAAGCTCTACATAAAGCTCTACACAAAGCTCTGCTCAAAGCTCTGCATAAAGCTCTACATAAGGCTCTGCTTAAAGTTCTATTAAAGCTCTACTTAAAGCTCTATCAAAACTCTGCTTAAAGCTCTATTAAAGCTCTATTAAAGCTCTGCTTAAAGCTCTATATAATACTCTACTCAAAGCTCTATCAAAGCTCCACTTAAAGTTCTATTAAAGCTCTACTTAACGCTCTACTTAACGCTCTGCTTAACGCTCTACTTAACGCTCTACTTAAAGCTTAGCACCCTAAAGGCGTCACTACAACTGCGTCGCCTACCAGAACACAACACAACAGTAGTATAGGTATAGTTTAACTAGGCAAGCCGGTTATTATAGGATAGAAGAGGCGCCTCTATAAATTTAGAAGAAAACAAAGTAGTAGTAGTAGAGTATAGCTATTGTTTTAATGCAACTAGTAGAGAGGGACCAGTTTTAAAAATGTATCTTTAAACTTTAAGGCTATATCTCGCCCCCTAATACGGTAGTTAGCTAGTTATAATTATTATAATTAAATAAAAGAAGAGATTACAATTTAAATACATTACGCACTAAGACTGTAGCTAGTATATTTACGCCGCTAGAGTTATTTAAAATTAATATATATTAAAAAAAGGACCTAGTTTACACTAAATGCGCGCCCATAATCTCTCAGACGCTATACTAAGGAATTTTTAAGGTAGCAGGGGTAGTAGAGGGTAGCGTGGCATTCTATTAGCTAATAAGTACCTATAAGTTAAAGCGACCGTCTAATTAGCTTACAAGTTCCTGTGGCTCAGGCAGGAGCAGAGGGGTAGCCGCCTCCTCAAATTCCTTGGCGAAGTGGATAAGTCAACTAAAATAAGCTTCTTTGACCTAGGGCCCCGGGGCTCTGTGAAGAGATTTACAATACACATACCCCGTGCACGTAACTCATGCACGTGTCCCACGCCTTAGAGAATATAGATTATCTAACAGAAGCTCTACACAAAGCTCTATATGAAGCTCTGCGTACAGAGGCTCTGCACAAGGCTCTGCACAAAACTCTGCACAAAGCTCTATACAAAGCTCTGCACAAAGCTCTGCACGAATCTCTACATACAGAGGCTCTGCACGAGGCTCTACGCAAAGCTCTGCGTACGCTCTACACGAAGTTCTACATCAGGTCCCCGCTATATTCTGATAGCCTACACGTACCTCTGCCACGTAGCCACCTTACCCATCCTTCCTTACATTCTCCCTACCTAGGGAGGCACCAGAACGGCACGGCAGCCAGCAGACAACCGTCGCCAGAACCAGACGACCGTCGCCAGAACCAGACGACCGTTACCAAAACCAGACGACCGTCGCCAGAACTAGACGACCGTCGCCAGAACTAGACGACCATCACCAAAACTAGACGACCGTCGCCAGAACTAGACGACCGTCACCAGAACTAGACAACCATCACCAGAACTAGACAACCGTTGCCAAAACCAGACAACAACCGTTCAAACGACCAGCCAGCAAACACCACAAACAATTCAATCAATTAATCGATCGAATTAAACCAGAGCTTTAATATCAGCCTGTCACCAAATCGAATCAAGACCTCCTAGGGAGGCACCCCAGACAACTACCGTTCAAATATACAGCCAGCGAACAGCCATAGAGAACGATTCAAATCAATAAGAGCCTTCAATCAGGCCAACTCCTCCCCCAAATTAAACCAGACACTAACGCAGGCAGGCAGGCAGGCAGGCAGGCAGGCAGGTAGGTAGGTAGGCAGGTAGGAGAGGACTGTCGCCAGAACCAAAGACCGTCGCCAAAACTAGACCAACGTCGCCAGAACTAAACAACCATCACCAGAACCAGACGACTGTTACTAAAACTAGACTACCGTTGCCAGAACCAGACCACCATCACCAGAACTAGACTACCACACCCTAAACAACTACCATTTAAATATATAGCTAGCAAAAGGCTATAGAGAACGATTTAAATAAATTAGAGCCTTTAATCGGGCCGACCCCTCTCCTAAATTAAATCTAATATTAATATAGATAGGTAGGCAGATAGATAGGCAAGCAAGTAGGTAGGTAGATAGGCAGGTAGATAGGCAGGCAGGTAGATAGGTAAATAGGTAGGTAGGTAGGTAGGTAAGTAGGCAGATAGGTAAATAGGCAAGTAAGTAGATAAGTAGGTAGGTAGGCAGGTAAATAGGCAGGTAGGTAGATAAGATAGGTAGATAAGTAGGTAGGTAAATAGGTAAATAGGCAAATAAGTAAGTAGGTAAGTTAGTAAATAAATAGGTAGAAGAGAACTATCACCATATTATATTATTTAAAATAATATAATTTATTTTACTAGCCTTATAAATAGCCTTAAAGTAGCCTTTATTTATCTAAAATATACTATTAGTATAAAAGAGGTAGATAGCTCTAAATACTTTACTAAATACGTAGGTTATGCGTAGGATACACATAGGCTATGTGTTAAAAAAACATAATATAGGCTAGTTAGTTAGGTTGCCAAATACCCTTAACTATATACTAATTACATTAACTACTAACCATTAAGGCTATTTAGAGGGGACTATATTTTACTAATATAATTTAAATTAATCTCTTTAAGATTAATAGGATACCCTAGGGGGGAGTCTTTCCCTAAAGTTCTTTTTTTCCCAACTTATTAGATACTTCTTCTTCCTTTATCTCCTTAATATTACCTATATCCTTTAGCTTTAGGTAGGACATAGTAAAGTAACTATCCTTTCTATAATTAAAGTATATAACTATAGCAGGGTTAATTAAGGTATTATAATAAGCATTAACTAAAGGCGTAGTATGTAATAAATTAGGCGAGGCTTAAGGGTAGGTAGTTATAACCGCTTTTAGTATAAGGGCAGTTATAGTTTATCTTCCAACACTAGCTCTTATTAGTATAGTAGGTAGATTCCAGTCACTATAGGACCTCTTTAGTTAGTTAGAATAAATATTAATTTATTTTAGTTTTAAATCTAGTAACAAATATTAGGCTATAAGTCTTTAGTAGGTTAGTAGGTTATCTAAAGCTACTATAATCTTCTCTTATAGTTGGACCGTTAGCTTATTATATAGGTCTAAATAGTAGTTTTTAAGGGGAACCTAGCCTTTACCTACTAGGTATAAAAACTAAGTCTAAAACTTAGCAAAGAATTAGTTTAGTTTTATTATTAGGCGGTTATAGTTATAATAAGTATCCCGTACTTTATTTAAATTAATATAAATAGTAGCTAGATACTATATTATTTTATTAATAAATATAAACAGAACAGGTAACTTATTCTTAAACTTAGCTTAAAGGTATTACTAGGCGTCCCTAATAGTTTAACTAAAAAGGTAGAGTATTTTAGCTTCTTTAGAGGGGAAATAGTTATAGTTAATATAAAGCTTTCCTTATACCTGGATTCTCTAGTTCTTAAAGGTCAGGTCTATACTATTTAATAATAGTAGGGAGTTAGGGAGCTTAACGGACTTTAATTACTTTATTATTATATCCATACTCTCTAGTATATTATATTTAGTTAAGTAAATAGGTTAACTAAGGCTTTATAAAGGGGAGGCTAGGCTATTTTATAAGGCAATAAGGCTTTCTAGGATCTCCTTTAGAGTCTCTTATATACTTTAAGCTTAAAGATAGTTAACTTTCTAATTAGCTACAAGGGTACGAATCTGCTTATATACACCTATAATAATAATATTATCTTTAATTTCTAATCCTAACTAGATCTTATATTCCTCTTAAATAGAGGTAGGTCTTTTAAATAAGCTTACTTTAGGTACTATTATTAGCTTTTTAAGGTTTATTAAAATTATATAATTTAGTTTTAATTTTAGGGGGTTCTTTTAGGGATATAGGTTAAGTACAGTCTAGCCTATAAAGTAGAATATTATTAGGGCCTTCTTAGGCGTAGTAGTGTAAGTTTTTTAATATCTAAGTATAACGTATTAACGCGTTATTATAGATAAAGGTCTTCTTTTAGGGTGGGATATTATTAAGGCCTTTCTAGGTAATATAGGGAGAGCTTAGTATAATATAACGGGCTTATATAAATGCTTCTAAACCAAAGCTTATAGATTGCTACTATATAAGAATACTAAGCTAAGGAGAAGAAGGAAAAGAAGACTATTAGAGACTAATAAGATATAATAGGTCGCTAAGGTGCTAGTAGTAAATAAGCTAATAGCGATTTTCTATACCAGGCATAGAAAATCCTAATTAGTTAGCTCTACAAGTAGTGCTAGTAAATTGCCTAGAAATGCGGCAAATTGCCCTAAAAATGGCAATATAGTAGGTAATGCACTCCAGCACTATTACAATTATACTATTAATAGAAAATAGTAGTTCCAAATTCCAAACCTTTAAGATTTAAAATACTTAAATTTATATACAACTCCTCTATAGTAGGGCATCCTAGCTATATAAAGACCTATAAGATTATTTAATAAGTATACTACTAGCCTATAATATACGTATTAGGAATACAGGCAAGTTGCCGTCACATATCACCGCGGCACTAGCGTGGCGAGGAGCCTTAAGCTCCTCATCCTTCCTCAAGCAGGAGAGAGATATAGAATAACAATTATTATACTATCTACAAACCGTAGCTACATAATATCACCTTATATTACCAACACTAATTAGTGGTTAACTTCACTATTATACTATAGAACAGCTAGGTATTCCACCAAGAAGAGACAAGCCACTATACCAATACTACTTATACTAGAGGAAACTGTCTTTTAAGGTTAGAACTGGTCCTAAACCTTAAATAGAACTCTTCCATAAATCTAAGGATCTAAAGGCCAGAACTAGTCCTAAGCCTTTCCTAGATTATAAATTCTTGCGTCTATTACATAAAACAACACGCTTTACAAGTCTTTGTAATTTAAGGCCAGAACTAGTCCTAAGCCCTATAATCACAAATATATGTCACAAACGTGTACTAAACAATAAACGCGTACCAAATAATAATCCCTATACTAATAACACTTCCCTCCCTCCAAAAACATGGCTACACCTACCTTAAACAACTGGGAAGACTCCTTACCACTAGGGGTAGCTTCATACACAAAACTTATTAATAAAAATTAGGATAAATTTACCTTTAATATAATAACTTATACTATAAAACAAGTTAATAGCTTTCTCCTACACTATATTATATTCTACTAAAGTAGACACTACGCCGATCTACAACTATGGGAATATTTTAAGGAGGATTTTATAGGATAGACCGCTAACACCTAGGCACTTGGTAATGTTAATATTATTTAGGATTTTTAAGACTTCCTCTATAGGAATAGGGTATACATTACTAAAAATAGTAACCTAATTACTAGTAATATCTAGGCTATTATTATTAGTATAGAGGAACTAGTATAGATAGAAGCTAAAATTATATATTAACTACGGAAACCTAGAACCAACCCATATTCTTTAAAAAACAACTTTAATTTAGAACAAAACCCCTAGAACGCTACTATCCCACCTAAAGGTGCTCTTCTACCTAGAGGTACTCTTTCTCTACCTCCACCACCTCTAGCTCCTCTACCCCAGCCAACCGGTAAGCCTTTACTACAAGAAGTCACAAACCTAATAAAGGTATATTTAAACGAGGAAAAGAAGTTTAGAGGAGAATTATATAATATACTTAGAACAAAACTATAGGTCTTTTATAACTACTGCAGCAAGGTTAAAATCTAATACTACTAGTTTTATTATGCTTTCTTGGTTATGTTAAAGGGATAGGCGGCGACATTTTATTACAACTATATTGCGGGTAGAAACTATAGCTTTAATATAATACTTTAGCTTACTAGAGCCCACTTTAAGACTAATAAGAATCGCCAGCTTTATATATCTAAATAGCAAAAGACTACATTCTAAAGAGTTATTGCTTCTAACTTAATAAAGACTTATTTAGAGTGCCTTTAACTACTCTTTAATAAACTCTAGAAAATCCAATATGGTTTTACCAAAACTTACTAAAATAAGAACAGCCTAAGGGACTAGGTTATTTTAGCATACTATAGCGTTCCTAAGTATAACTTGGCGCTATATAAACCTATAAATACGTTTAAAGGAGTATATACTAAGCTACGCTCCACTATAGGTACTGTAATGTGAACACAAGAATCTTAACAGTTTTATACTAAAAACTCTACGCAACTAAGTATTCCTAACCAATATAATCACAACTAGACTGACCGTACATATAGTGGCCGTAGTAGGGAATATAGTAAAGGGTATAATTAACATTAACTATAAGGCAATCATAAAGGTCCTTATAGAGGTTTATTTTAAAGTAATTACTAAAAGAAGTGCTACGTTTATAAGAAGCTAAATTACTAGTTAACTAGATACTCCCTTAATAAGCGAAAGGAGGCATATAATAAGTTCCGTTAAAGTACAAGAAATATCAGAAATTATAAGGTTACTATAGCCTACTTCTAAAGCTTCCTAGTTTAATATAAAGGCGTAAAAGATCTTAAGGGTAAGGTTAATAAGACCAAACAGCTCCTTATAGATATAGAAATTAAGGACTACTCTCCTAACCAATACTTTACTAAGTATGGTAAGGTAGATGGTATATAAACCGTTACTGTTCTTAATAACCAATCTACGCTCCATTCTATTACAAAGTTAGATATCTTTAATAAGCTAAAGAAGAGCTTTACATTCTCCTTTAATAACAGATACTCAGCAAACGTCTTCTATAGTATTATGCTAGATACTAGAGCCGCAGGAGTATCTATAGTAGGAGAACCTTAAGTTTAAGCCCTTTAACAGCTTAATAGCTCTATTTAGATTAACTATTTAACGGCAGGCCAACACACAATTTGTTTTAGTAAGGGTACTATAACCTCTTTTAGCACAATTAGGGTCCAAACCCCCTTAGGGTATATTACCTTCTATATTATTCCTACAAACACTCCGTTTCTATTTTACATTAAAGATATAGATAAATTAGGCGTTAGGCTTAATAACCTTAAGAATATACTTATTTAGGGAGACAATTAGGTGCCCATTATACGCAAATAGGGTTACCCCTAGTTGCTCCTTTATTAACTAGAAAAGAGTGTTGCTTAAAGCCACTTAACTAAATTAAAATTACGCCAACTACACTATCATTTTAGCCACCTATCTGTTTACTAATTACTTAAGGTTCTTCAGCAAGTAGGCTATAAAGTTAAGGTTAAGGCAATTAAGCACCTTATAAAGTACTACTATTACTGCTAAATAAACTAGAAGTCCCCTAGCCGATTTAAGTTTACCCTTAAAGATAACTACAACTTTAACTTCTATATTATTATTAACGTTATATATCTTAGCGGCAATCTAATACTCTAAGTTGTTAACTTTTTAATCTCCTTCTAAGCCGCACATTCTTAAAGGATATATCAGCTAGGAACGCATGGGATACCCTTTAATTATACTAGATTAATATCTACCTAAAACCCCCTAATTAAATTGTCTATAATATAGAAAAGAACTTCTTATTTACAAAGTTTTAATAATAGATAAAGGCAATAGCAATTAAGGTTAAGGAAGTCCCTATTAAGGCATATAATAGTATTAGAAAAGTGAAGCAATATCACGCGCTATTACGCCGCGTATATAAGATTATCTCTTTAGAACTAAAGGATGCTAGTAAAGAACTTACCTTACAAATAGCTATTAAAGCCGTTAATAATTCCGCTGGCCTAAATAGACTTATACCTATATTACTAGTCTTTAGCGCCTACCCTTAAATAATTAACAATTCTCCACTATTTCCTTCCGTTGTATAATAAGCTAAGGCTATTTGCAAGGCAATAAAGGAGGTGCAACATCTCTACACCATACGCTAGGTTAACGACGTACTAGGAATAAGAAATGGCCTAAATACCTTAACTACGCTTAATCTGCCACTCTAGTCTAAGGTACGCGTATGGCGTAAAAAGGGAGGGTAGTTAGGCCCACATTAACTTATTATAATTAATGGTTAAACTTATACTATTTAGATGCCTTATAGATCCACTTAATTCCAATTAACTGTTATTAAGCCTTACTATAAAGATAATAGTTCTAAGCCTTTATAGAATGCCCTAGAGGAGAACTATAATTAATATACTTTAGAAGGCGACTACAATTCTAATATAATTATAGTAGAGGTTCCGCAACCACGATGTGGTAGAGGTCGCCTAAAGGGATTATAAAATCGCTAATATTTTGTTAATTTTAAAGAGCAATTTATTGCCGCTATTAAGAATAGAGTTAAGTTATTAATGGCCTTTATAATAGCTAAGGAGAAGGCTGACTTTAAGCTTGTAAAACAGCTCTAAAAGGAAGGTTGTATTATAACCCCTAGAGCTTCTTTCTAAGCATCTAATAAGTAGGAGATTAATAGTCTTATTATAAAAAGAGTCTTTAAATTTAAGAAGTATAACCTTACTAAGTTTAATAGAGTTTGTATCTTTAAGTTAAGAATAGTTAATAAGATTAAGGGTAAAGCTACTAACGCCCTATTTAAGAAATTAAGGCTTGTTATCTAAGGTTACAATAATAATGGTAAGGAGGTAATTCTTATGTAATCTCCTATAATTTAACGAGCTAGTTAGTAAGTTATTATTACGCTAGCTCCCTCCTTAATAAAGAATAAAATGGTGGTTTATTTATAAGATATTACTTAGGCCTATACCTAATTAGAGACGTACCTTTAGTGTTTAATATTGGCATACCTTCTAGAGCAAATTCGTCACCAATATCCCAAAGATATAATTATGGTTGTGCTTAAGCTATTATATAGAATTGCAGAGGTAGGAACCCATTAGTGGGCTACCTATAGTAAGCACTATAAAGAGAAGCTTTTAATGACTACTTCTATATTTAACCTATGCTTTTTAATCACAACTATAGGAACTCTATTTGGAATTATTGGCATATAAACTAATAATATAATTATTTTGGGAGATAACTAATTCTTAGCTCTTAAAGAAGATGAGTTAGTAAAGGCAAATCTTATAGTAAAGCTAAAAGAAAAGCTTAATTTAATAATACTATTACTCTTTAATGGATGCACCCTCTCCCTAAATAAGGATTCTATTGCTTTACGCTAGAAGGGTTAAGGTAAGAAGATTAATATTATTAACGCTAATTCTCTAAAGTAAGAATATGTGGAGCAACGCGCTTATAGAGCCTATATTACTTCTATCTGTTAACCTAAGGCTTCCTTTAATCTCTCTATTGCCGCTTAACACTAGGAACTAACTAAAGATAATGTTCTTACCCTAAATAAGCATTTTTCCTGGTAAATAAACCATCTTAATTGGGGACTACTCTATGTGCCTATTAATCTTCCTACCGCTAAGCTCTTTGTATTTGTTAATAGGTCGTTTATAAATAATAAAGATTTTAGCTCCTAGCTAGGATATAAAATTATTATCGCGAATAAGTCTACTAGAGAAAATGACTTTATAATCTATAGCAATTTTATCTATTAGAGCTTAACTAAGAGCAAGTATATTACTTAAAGCGTTTTAGCATTAGAGATATATAGAATGGTTAGCGGAGTTAACATAGTAATTGTAATTAGAACTACCCTAAAGATAATTATAGATTAACTTAAACTTCCTATTATCCCCATAATTGTATATACCAACTTATATTCCCTCTATAGGTGTTTAGTTAAGCTTAGTACTATAAAGGAGAAGCGCCTTATAATTAATATTATAGCACTTTAGAAATCCTACAAATGGTAAGAACTTTTTAAGATTTAATAGATTAACGGTTAAGATAACCTAGCAGATATAATAATAAAGGCAAACCTAAACAAGGCTCTAGAAACGTTTGTTAATATAAACACTCTATATATATAAGTTAAAGGTTAGGTTAAAAGGGAGTAGGAGTATAATATTTTATAGACCCTAACTTAAACCAGCTAATTAGGATTTTCTATCCCTGGGATAGAAAATCGCTATTAGCTCGCTTACTACTAGCGCCTTAGCGGCCCTCCTAATAAGATATCTACCTATAACTCCTAAGTAAGAAAGTACTACGTGCTAAGAGGCAAATTTTGGGACAGCGAGACTTATATTATAATGGCAATAGTAAGTAAGGAGGATTGATATTTGTTATGCTAGTTAAGCGGTATATATATATAGATGGCAACCGCAAAAGAAGAGTTGCCAGTGTTGGGAATATAGGCAAGTTGCCATTACGCGAGGCAAGTTGCCGTTACATGTCACCACGGCACTAGTGTGGTGAGGAGCCTTAAGCTCCTTACCCTTTCTTAAGCAGGAGGGAGATATAGAACAACAATTATTATACTATTTATGAACTGTAGCTATGTGATATCACCTTGTGTTACTAACAATACGACTATATATAAAAATATGTTTAAGTATATAGGATATGCGTGTAAGGAAAGACCTCTTATATAAAGAAGTAGGGAGTACTTTAACCGCTACTAATTCTAATATAAAGATGGCGCAATATCTTAATTAACTTTATAGTTAACTTGCCTAGCAGTAATAGGTTTATAAATATTATAGTAGTTATTAACCACCTTATAAAAATGCGATATATAATTCCTATAGACTTAATTAATATAATATTAGTAGCCAAATATTTTATTAAGTATGTCTTTAAGCTATATAGACTCCCTGTTATAGTACTAGCAAATTGTTATTAAATTGCCGCAACTTGCTATTATATAATAGTAAGATGCCATTACGTGACTAGAGGATTGTATATAGCTTTAAGCGGTACTTCTGTCCTTTCCCTTTTCTTTCTCTAGCTTTAGATCCTTATTTATAGACAATCCAATTATATAGGCTTGCGCGACCCTCTTACTATACTTATACCTTAATTAACTAAGTTGCTAACATTATCTAAAGCTTATACTACTCTTTCTTTCTAAAAAGGAATTTAAATATATTTATAAAGCTATAAATAGGACAAGGATATAGAATAGGACCCTAAGGATATTACTAGGACTATAAGGATAGGACAAACCCCTAAGAATTAAAAGAATATAAATAGAACGCAAAACCTAAGAATAGGATATGTATAGACTAGAACCCCTAGGAAATAAATAAACACTAGAAATTACCTAATATCCCTACCACTATGCTAAGAAATATAGTAGCTGGCAAAGCTGCTGTAGGACCTATAAATACCTCTAATAGTAAAATAGTCGCTATTTTAACCCCCTAGGAAGAGCTTACAGCAGCTAATACTAAAATTAAACAGCTTTAAGAGCTGCTTAAAACTAGAGATACCCCTATACCTAGTAAGGAGTTATTAAATACCTAAAGACTTACTATAGTCCTTAAGGCCCTAGCCCAATATACAGTATTAGTACTATTATGGTCTGCAAAGGTTGCGGACCCCCTATTACTTATAAACGGAACTAACCCTATATTTAATAATTGGAAGCTTTAACTATAAAATAAGCTTAAAGTTAATGTAGACCACTTCCCTACTACCTAAGCTAAAATGGCCTATATCTTTAGCCGTATTAGTAGGGATATATAGATATATCTATAATTGTAATATACCTAGGACTAAATATAGGGCTCTATAATGGAGCGTGGAGGTAATAGTAAGAATAGCCTCTTTACTAATTAGAAAGTTTACTAGGTATAAAAGCACCTAGGCTATAGGGTAAGTTATTATAAACAATTTTTAAAAAAAATTGTTGGTGTTAGTGTTATAGAAAGAAATTGGGGGCGTAGATAACTATAAGTACTAGCTTATCTACTTTATCTTTATAAATATTCACTGTAATCTAATACTTATTTACCTTATATTATTAAGTCATTAGTGTAAAACTTCTAAAGACTTTTATAACCTCCTAAAAACTCCTAAACTAATTAAAAGACTCTTATAAACTCCTAGGCTAATTAGAATACATTATAATGTTTTAAGTAGAGGTTATGGGTTTATAGGTAAGATTCTATATAAAATCTACTATATAAACTCTGTTAGCGACTCAGTCAATTAAGGCACGAGCATGGTAAGAAAGACGCGCCAGCCTATATAATTGGTAGTCTATAAACAAGGATCTAAAGCTAGAGAAAGGAAGAAGAAGAATAGCAGCGCTGCTTAATATTTTATACGGTCCTTAAGTTATATAACCCGCGTCTACTATAATCTATATCTACCAAGATCCACCGTTTTCCACTAGCGCCATAATATTACCCCCCCCCCTCTGAAAAAGCCTACCCTTAGGCTTTATATATCTGTGTTATGTCTGTGGGGTATTCTTGTCTTTATGCTTAGTAGGCAGCCTATTGTCTTTGCTATACTAGCACTCCATCCACTCATTAAGGTACTTTGGGGGTCCGGGTTTATTAGGGTATTAGTTATAGAATTCTTTAAGCCTTTAGGGGTAGCCTATAAAGTTCTAGGTGGGGTACCAGGTTAGGTCTAGATTGTAGCCTTTCTATTAGATACGGTATTATAGCGTTCCTTATACTAGTTTATAGGCTAGTATTTTATTAACTTCCTATTTATTATTACTATTAACTTAAATTAGTAGGGGAGGCTCATTATTTTATCTAGGTAGTAGGTTATTTATAGCCTTCCATAGCTTATCCAGTAAAAAGATAGGGTAAACCTTAATTAAGTTTAGGAGCTTAACCTTATACAAGTTGCCTTCTTTATTAAGGATCTTATATAGTCCTACTATCTTATAATCTAGCTTGTGGCTAGGCCGTTCTATTTTTTAGTTCTTTATTATAACCTAGACCCTATTGTCTATGGTAAAGTTAGGCTCGCGCCTATACTTATTTGCTTACTATTTTATCAATTTCTAGGCCTTTTTTAGGTTCTTATAGGCTACTGTCTAGGCTTCTTCTAGGCGTTTAGCGTATTACTAGGCTTCCTTATAAGATAGTTTTTTATATATGGTCTGTGGGCCTTCTGGTCTATTCCAGTTAAAGCTAGTATAGGGTAAATATCCCATTTCTAGCTAAATAGGTGCAAACCCTATAGAGTTATAGGGTAGGGTTGCCTAGACGTAGTCTATTAGGGGTAGTAATTCGCCCTAGTTATTCTAAAAGTAGTTAATAAAGGGCTGGAGTCTCTAGTCTAGGTATTAATTTATAATCTCTATCTAACTATCTGTCTGGGGGTAGTATGCTATAAAAAGCTTTAGCTTAATACTAAAGATTTAAATAAACTTATTCTAGAAAGCCAATATAAACTGCGGCCTATAGTTAGATATAATAGTATCTAGTAGTCCATAAATTTGGTAGATATAATAGATATATAATTGGGCTACCTCCTTAGTATTAATATCCTTATAACAGGGGATTAAGAATAGGCACTTACTAAAACAGTTAACTAGGATTATTACTATATTATATCCGTTACGGTCTATAGGCAGCTTATAGAAGTCTATAGAGATATGCTGCTAGGGGCGTTCTAGTATTAGGAGTAGCTTTAATAGTCCTAGAGTCTTATCTTGCGGAATTATAGACCTATAGTAGTTGTTGCAGTTCTATATATAGCGGTTAATATCTATAACTATTTTAGGCCAGTAATATTGGTTACTAATAATTTTATGGGTCTTATTTTTTTTAGGGTAGGCCGTAGAGACCTAGGCATATGCTTTAGTAATAAGCTAAGTTTATAAGTTCTATTTCTTTACTACTACTAGCCGTTCCTAATGCTTAAGTAATCCATTTTTAAGGGACTATAGGCTGGTAACGTTCTTTACCTTTTTACGGTACTCCTATAGAGAAGGGGCTATACAGTTTGTTTATAGTAATTTATTAATTAAGTTAAGTCCTAAAGGGTTAATAGGATATATTTTGGCGCCTAAGGAGTTTGTACTTAGTTCTGCCTATATCTAGGGGTTAAGGTGCTCTAGTTGTAGTAGTATTTAGGTCTATAATAAGATCTTTATAGCCGTTTGGTTACCTAGGTCTTATTTGTGCCTTATAAGAGCATCTGCACGGTTTATAGCGCCTAGTCTATATATAATTAAGAAGTTAAACTAAGATAGGATATCCGCCTAGTATGCCTATTAGGCTATAAGGGCCTTAGTTATTATAAAGTATTCTAGGGCCTTATAATCTAAAACTACCTTAATAGGCTTAGGGGTCCCCTCTAGCTATATACGCTAGTACTAAAAGCTAGAGATAATAGCCAGCATTTCTTTATTATAGATATAGTAGTTTAGCTTAGCATCTATTATAGTCTTTAAATAGTATGTAATAGGGTGCTATTCTCCGTCTAGTTACTTCTAGGAAAAAATACTAGCTATTATGCTATTTAAGGTATCAGTTTTTAGCATTAAGGGCTGTTTTAGGTTAAAGTAGGTAAGTAGGGGAGCCAATACTAGCCGTTTCTTAAGCTTATTAAAGGCCTGTATATATATGGCGTTAAAATAGAAGGGCTGGTCTTTTCTGGTAAGATAGTTAAGAGGCTAGGTGATCCTACTATAGTTCTTAATAAAGCGTTAGTAGAAGTTATAGAAGCCTAAAAATAATTATACCCCCTTTATAGTCCGTAGGGGTGCCCACTAGTTAATTATGGCCGTTTTCTCTAGGTTAGCCTTAACTCTATCTATACTAATAATAAAACCTAAGTACTTTATATACTTAACACTAAATTCTAACTTCTTAATATTGGCCTAAAGGCCAGCCTCGCGGAGCTGTTATAGGACTTTATAGACATGCTCCTCATATTCTAGCTTATTCTTAGAGTAAATTATAATATTATCTAGGTAGGCCGTATAGAAGTTATTAAGGTAGTTAAAGAGTATATCGTTTATATACCGCTAGTATGTAGCCAGTCCGTTAGTTAGTCTAAAAGGAAGTACTTTATATTTATATGTTCTATAATAGGTCTAAAATATAGTAAGATCTTCTAATCTAGGGTTTATCCTAATTTGGTAAAAAGCCTAATAGATATTAAGCTTAGTAAAGATCTTAGCTCTACTTATTTAGGCTAGAGTCTCCTTAAGTAAGGGCAGTAGATAGCGGTCCTTACGGGTTATATTATTAAGTTTATGGTAGTTAATACAGAAACAAAGTCCTCTATTTAGCTTTTTGGTAAAGAGAATAGGTGAGTTAAAAGGGGCTTAACTAGGCTTAATAAAGCCCTTATTTAGGTTATCAATAAGGTACTGCTTTATAGCCTATAATTTGGTAGTAGACTGCTAACAAAGGGGGCTTTAATTAAGGGTGTCTTCCTTATCTGGCTTAATCTCAATCTTATAGTTGTATGGTTGGTAAGGTAGGAGTATATTAGATACTGCCTTAGAAAATACATTCTTAAATTTCTGGTGTTAATGGGGTAGTTTCTATTCTACTAGCTTTTTATCTGTAAGCTTACTTTCCTATCCGCTAAGCTTACTTTCCTTTTCCTTAATTATTTAATTAATTTTATATAAGCTAGTGGTAAAGGTAATGGTATTAGGTTAGACTAAGTTTTAGTAAAATCCTATAGCGCTAATATAGCAGATATTAACTAGGGGAAGGTCTATAGGTTTCTTTATAGACTTTTATTAGGCCGTATTTTGTGGAATAAGGTTTATAGTCTTCCTTAGCTTACGTTCCATTTTCTATAAGTTGTCCTTCTAGTTTATTAGTTTAGTATAGCGTCCAATATTCCTAGCCTTCCTTTATAGCTGTGTAGGGCCTAAGTTCTCCATAGGGGACTTAGCTAGGTTACTACTAATTTCCTAAATCTTTAGTATGGGTGGCGTAATATAGGTGGTTTAGGGGTGGTGTAGTATATAAATCTATTATGGATTAAGCTGTATATCTTTTTTAAAGGCCTGGTCCCTACGCATAGTATTAGCCTGGTAAATAGTATTAATTTAGGGCCGTATAAGGTTTTTTATTATAATACTAATTTCTTTTATAAAGAAAGGGGTTAAGGGTAGGGATTTAGGCTAGATAAGCCGTCTACTTTATATATTAAGCTGTAAGCCTAAATAGGCTAGCCATTTTCTTCTTAAGATTATATTGTGGCTTCCTAGGTCTATAATAAGAAAGGGGATATTATACTGCCTTTGTCTATTAACACAGAGGTAGATCCGTAAGATAGTTATAATAGGTGGTCCTATCTGTTTATTATACCTGTGAATAGGGACTGGTTTAGGCAGTTCTTTAAAAGGCGTATTTAAAAATTTAGCTAGCTTTATAGCGTACTGGGTATCTATTAAAGTAAAGGCATTTGCTCTAGAGTTAGCTAAAGTGGAGGTTAAAACTTAATATCTATTACAAAATAAAGTATAAGGGATAGTGCGGCTTCTTTTACTAACTAGCTAACTTAGATTAATATATAATATGTTAATTCCTTTTAACCCTAGAGAGGAGTCTTTTTCTAGGGTTCTTCTTTTTTTAGCTTTGTGCTATTCTTCTAAATTAATAGAACCTCGCCTGTTTTTGCCTTTATCTAGTAATCCTTTGCAAAGTGGTCTTTCTGGCTATATAAGAAGCAAGCTCCTTAATTACTAAGGGCCTGTTTATAAGGGTTGTTGTATATAGGCTAAGTGTGCGCTAGACCTATAGTAGGACTAGCTGTATGGCTAGCTACTAAATTAACGGCGGGCTGTACGGCTGGTGCCGTAGGAGTTGTAGATTATGCCAGAGTGTTATAGTCCGTTTATATAGTGCTTGTAGTTTAGTTTGGAGAGTTTCTTGCTTTATACCGCTTAGCTTATACCTTAATTTAATAGAGGCCTTAGTTAATAGATAGGCAGTAGTCTATAAGTACCTTTAGCGTCTATATAGTAGTAAAAACTGGTAGTATAGCGCGCTATAGGTCTAGGGTAAGCTTGTCAAAGAGGTCTGGTATTAAGTCTTTATAGGGAATTTGGGCTTGGCCGGCTAGGTGCAGAAAGCGGGTCTAAAAGGCTAAAAAGGTCTCTATTGTCTTTATATTAAGAGCTTTATAATTAAGGCGGGTATTTTATACCTTAAAGGGGTCCTTATAGATGGAAGATAAGTAGTTAATTATTTTATTTTTAGAGAGGAAGGGATCTGCTAAGTCCTAGGCGTATTACGGACGTAGGTGCGTCTGTACGTCTCCACCAGTACAGCTAAAGATGTAGGCCATCTTAGCTTAAGTAGTGGGGAAGTAGTCTGTATTAACTTTAAGCTTATCCTGCAATTAAAGCTTTTAGTTATTAAATATAGGGTTGGTTCTGTCTGTAAGTAATAGGGGGTCTGCAACCTTTGTGGACTGTGACAATACTAATACTGTGCGTTGGGCTAGGGCCTTAAGGACTATAGCAAGTCTTTAAGTGTCTAATAACTCCTTACTAGGTATAGGGGTGTCTTTGGTTTTAAGCAGCTCTTAAAGCTATTTAATTTTGGTATTAGCTGCTATAAGCTCTTCCTAGGGGGTTAAAACGGCGACTGTTTTACTATTAGAGGTATTTACAGGTCCTACAGCGGCTTTACCAGCTACTGTATTTCTTAGTATGGTGGTAGGGTTATTAGGTAATTTTTGGTATTTGTTTATTTTCTAGGGGTTCTAGTTTATGCGTGTCCTATTCTTAGGTTTTACGTTCTGTTTGTGTTCTTTTGGTTCTTGGGTTTATTCTGTCCTTATAGTCCTAATAATGTCCTTAGGGTCCTATTTTGTGTCCTTATCCTATTTATAGTCTTGTAGATATATATATTTAAGTTCCTTCTTAGGAAGAAGAGTAGATGAGCTTTGGATAATATTAGCGACTTAGTTAATTAAGGCATGAGCACGGCAAGAGGGATGCGCCAGCCTATATAATTGGTAGTCTATAAACGAGGATCTAAAGCTAGAGAAAGGAAGAAGAAGAATAGTAGTGCCGTTTAATATTTTATGCGGTCCTCAAGTTATATAACCTATGTTTACCATAATCCACGTCTGCTAAGATCCACCGTTTTCCACTAGCGCTGTAATAAACTTCTACTAACTCCTACTAACTCCTACCGACTCCTAAACTAATTAAAACACGCTAAGGTAGAAATATTACCTTTATAATATATTACTAGGACTTCTACTAACTCCTAAGCTGTTATTTAAAACTGCTATTATATAAAGCCCTAAGCTATCTTTATCTATAATTCTATAAGGAAATTCTCTTAACCCCTTAGGTTGCTATCCTAATATATTTAGATTTAGTTTTTGGAGTAAATATAAGTATTATATCTATATTTATATCCCTTTTCTATATAACTATCTAATATTTAATAGACAAGTCCCTTTAGTTACTAGTTTATCTTTTCTGGCTAGGCGTTAAGACTACCTATAACTAGGATATAACTAGAACAGCGGGCTAAGAATTAAAAATAGCTATAACCTAAGAATTAAGACTGGCTATATCCTAGAAGTTAGGAACTATGGTATTCTAAGTGTTAGAAGCAGTAATATTCTAAAAGCCTATAGTGGACGTATTATGCGTTATAGGCATAGAGATTAGTCTCTAAATATCCTTAAGTACCTACGCTGTGCGTTTAATACCCTTTGGTATAGCTAGAAGTAGAGTACTAGATAAAGAGCTTAGTGTGCTAATTCTACTAGTAACCTAATTTCTTAGTAGCAAAGCTAGTATATCTACTGCACTCTATACTGCCTCCTATATAGCAACTTAGATAGTAAGGCTATTATCCTGTTGCTAAATATACGCAGTATACTCCGCTAGTGTAGATAGCTACTCTAGCAACTTGTGTATTACTAAGGCCTCGCCCTAAGCAGCTTTTACCCGTCTTTTCTATGCTAGATTGCTCTTATAAGTAGTTCTAACTATCTTAACTATACTTTTTAATTACTTAATTAACTAATTACTATAGGTATTATAATATTGCTATAGGATAAATAAGGGGGCCGTATTTTCTAGTAAACTTACTATAAGTATTGTTAGCGACTTAGTCAATTAAGGTATAAGCACAGCAAGAGGGTCGCGCAAGTATGTATAATTATATTGTCTATAAATAAGGATCTAAAGCTAGGGAAAGAAAAGGGGAGGAACGGAAGTACTACTTAAGGTTATATACAATTCTCTGGTCACGTAACGGCACTTTGCTATTATGTAACGGTAATCTGCGGCAATATGCGGCAATCTAACGGCAATATACTAGTACTATAATATTACCCCCCCTTCTAAAAAAGCCTGCCCTTAGGCTTTATATATCCATATTATACCTTTAGGGCGTTCTTATCTTTATACTCTATAGGCAACCTATTATTTTTACTATACTAGCATTCTATCCACTTATCTAAGTACTTTAGCGATCTGGGTTTATTAGGGTAACGGCTATAGAACTCTTATAACTTATAGGGACTACCTATAAAGTTTTATATAGGGTACTAGGTAGGGTCTAGATTATATCCTTTCTAACTTATATAGTATTTTAGTGTTCCCCTTATAAGTTTATAGGCTAGTATTTCTTTAACTTCCTATTTATTATTGCTATTAACTTAAATTAGTAGGGGCGGTTTATTTATTTATCTAGGTAATAGGTTATTTATAGCTCTCTATAGCTTATCTAGTAAAAAGATAGAGTAGACCTTAATTAAATCCAGGAGCTTTACTTTATATAAATTGCCTCTCTTCTTAAGGACCTTATATAGTCCTACTATCTAATAGTCTAGCTTATGGCTAGGCCGTTCTATCTTTTAGTTCTTTATTATAACCTAGACCTTATTACCTATGGTAAAGTCAGGCTTATGTCTATACTTATTTACCTGCTATTCTATTAATTTCTAGGCCTTTTTTAGGTTTATATAGGCTACTTTCTAGGCTTCTTCTAAGCGTTTAGTATAATGCTGTGCTTCCTTATAAGATAGTTTTTTATATATAGTCTATAGCCCTTTTGGTCTTTCCTAGTTAAAGCTTATATAGGGTAAATACCCCATTTCTAGCTAGATAGGTGCAAATCCTATAGAGTTATAGGGTAGGGTAGCCTAGGTGTAGTCTATTAGAGGTAGCAGTTTAGCCCAATTATCCTAAAAGTAGTTAATAAAGGGTTGGAGTCTTTGGTCTAAATACTAGTTTATAATCTCCGTCTAGCCGTCTATCTAGGGGTAGTATACTATAGAAAGCTTTAGCTTAATACCTAAGATTTAGGTAAACTTATTCTAGAAAGCTAATATAAAATATAGCCTATAATTGGATATAATAGTATCTGGTGGTCTATAAATTTAGTAGACATAGTAGATATATAGTTAGGCCGCCTCTTTTATATTAATATTCTTATAATAAGGGATTAAGAATAGATGTTTACTAAAGCAGTTAACTATAACTATAGCTATATCATATTTATTACGGTCTATAGGTAGCTTATAGAAATTTATAAAGATATACTGCTAGGGGTGTTCTAGTATTAGGAGTAGTTTTAACAGTCCTAGGGTTTTATCTTATAGAATTATAGACCTATAGCAGTTATTATAGTTTTATATATAGCGGTTAATATCTATAACTATTCTAGGCTAGTAATAACGGTCGCCAATAATCTTATAAGTCTTATTTTTTCCTAGGTAGGCCGTAGAGACTTAAGTATACGCTTTAGTAATAATCCGTATCTATAAGTTCTATTCCTCTACTACCGCTAGCTATTTATAGTACTTAAAAAGTCCATTTTTAAGGGGCTATAAGCTTATAGCATCCATTATTTTTTTTATGGTACTCCTATAGAAAAGGGGCTATATAGTTTGCCTATAGCAGTTTATTAATAAGGTTAAGTTCTATAGAGTTAATACAGTATATCTCAGCGTCTAAAAAGTCTATATTTAGCTCTGCCTGTATCTAGGGGTTAAGGTGCTCTGGTTATAATAACATCTAGGTCCATAATAAGATCTTTATAGCTATTTAGTTATCTAGGTTCTATCTACGCCTTATAAGGGCGTCTATATAATTTATGGCGCCTAGCTAGTATATAATTAGAAAGTTAAACTGGGATAGGATATCTGCCTAGTGTACCTACCAGGCTATAAGGGCCTTTATTATTATAAAATATTCTAGGGCCTTATAATTAGAGACTACCTAGATAGGCTTAGGGGTCCCTTTTAGGTATATATGCTAGTGCTAAAAGCTAGAGATAATAGCCAGCATTTCTTTATTATAGATATAGTAGTTTAGCTTAGCGTCTATTATAGTCTTTAAATAGTATATAATAGGGTACTATTCTCTATTAGACTACTTCTAGGAATAAAAACCAGTTATTATACTATTTAAGGCGTCAGTTTCTAGTATAGAGGGCTATTTTAGGTTAAAGTGGGTAAGTAGGGGAGCGGAAACTAGTCATTTCTTAAGCTTATTAAAAGCCTACCTATATATGGTATTAAAATGGAAGGGCTAGTCCTTTTAGGTAAAATGGCTAAGGGCTAAGTAATCCTACTATAGTTCTTATTAAAGCGTTGGTAGAAGTTATAAAAACCTAAAAATAACTGTACCCCCTTTATAGTCCTTAGGGGTTCCTATTAATTAATTATAGCTGTTTTTTCTAGGTCTGCCTTAATTCCGTCTATACTAATAATAAACCCTAGGTACTTAGTACGCTTAATACTAAATTTTAACTTCCTAATATTAGCCTAAAGACCAGCTTTGCGGAGCCGTTATAGGATTTTATAGATATGTTCTTTATATTTTAGTTTATCCTTAGAGTAAATTATAATATTATCTAGGTAGGCTATACAGAAGTTATTAAGGTAGTTAAAGAGTACATTATTTATATACCGCTGGTATATAGCTAGTCCGTTAGTCAGTCCAAAAGGTAGTACTTTATATTTATATAATCTATAGCAGGTCTAAAATATAGTAAGATCTTTAGATCTAGGGTTTATCCTAATTTAGTAAAAGGCCTAGCGGATATTAAGCTTTATAAAAATCTTAGCCTTACTTATATAGGCCAGTGTTTCTTTAAGTAAGGGCAGTAGATATCGGTCTTTGTGGGTTATATAGTTTAGTTTATAGTAGTTAATACAGAAACGGAGTCCGCTATTTAGCTTTTTTATAAAGAGAATAGGTAAAGCAAAGGGGACTTAGCTAGGCTTAATAAAGCCCTTATCTAGGTTATTAATAAGATACTACTTAGTAGCCTATAGTTTATTAGTAGATTGCTAGCGGAGGGGACTATAACTAAGGATATTTTCTTTATCTGGCTTAATCTTAATCTTATAGTTATATAGTCAGTAAGGCGGGAGTATATTAGATACTACCTTAGAGAATATGTCCTTAAATTCCTAGTATTAGTGGAGTAATTTCTATTCTACTAGCTCCTTATCTATAAGCTTACTTTCTCTACTAAGCTAGTTATGGGCTAAGGCTTCCTTATCTTTAATTATCTAGTTAATCTTATACAAGCTAGTTATAAAGGTAACAATATTAGGCCGTTTTAAGTTCTAATAGAACCCTATAGCGCCAATATAGTAGATATTAACTGGTGGGAGGTTTATAGGTTTCTTTATAGACGTTTTATAAACCGTATTTTACGGTTAAGGGCTTATAACCCTCCTTAGCTCCTATTCTATCTTCTATAGGTTATCTTTTTGGTCTATTTATTTAGTACGGCGTCTAATATTCCTTACTGTTCTTTATGGCTATATAGGGTCTAGTCTATTTAGCTAATTACTGGCTTCCTAGGTCCTTAGTGTTAGTGGCATAATATTAAGAGTCTAGGAGCGTTGTAGTATACGGATCTGTTACAGATTAAGCTATACGTCTTTCTTAAATGCCTAGTCTCTATATATAGCATCGGCCTAATAAACGGTGTCTATCTATAGCTGCATAAGGTTTTCTATTATAATGCTGGTTTCCTTTATGAAAAAAGGTATTAGGGGTAGGGTTTTAGGCCAAATAAGCCGTCTACTCTATATGTTAAGCTGTAAGCCTAGATAGGCTAGCCATTTTCTTTTTAAAATTATATTATAGCTTCCTAGGTCCATAATAAGGAAGGGGATATTATACTACCTTTATCCGTTAATATAAAGGTAAATCTATAAGATAGTTATAATAGGTGGCCCTATCTATCTATTATACCCATAAATAGGAATTAGTTTAGGCAGTTCTTTAAGGAGTATATTTAGAAAATTAGCCAGCTTTACAGTATACTAGGTATCTATTAAGTTAAAGGCATTTACTTTAGAGTTAGCTAAAGCAGAGGTTAAAACTTAATATCTATTATAGAATAAAGTATAAGGGATAGTATAGATTCTTCTACTAACTAGCCGACCTAGATTAATATATAATATATTAATCCCTTTTAACCCTAGAAAGGAATCTTTTTTTAGGGTTCCTCTTTTTTTAACTCTATACTATCCTCCTAGATTAATAGAACCTCGCCTACTTTTATATTTATTAGGCAATCCTTTATAATATAGCCCTTTTAGCCACAAGAGAAGCAAGCTCCCTAATTACTAAGGGCCTATATATAGGGGTTGCTATATATAGGCCAAGCATTTACTGGACCTATAGTAGGACTAGCTATACGGCTAACTACTAAACTAGCGGTGGGCTATACGGTCGGTGCTATAGGGGTTGTAGATTTTACTAGGGCGCTGTGGCCTATTTTTATAGTACTTATATTCTGGTTGGTAGAGCTTCTAGCCTTATACTGCTTAGCATATGCCTTAATTTAATAGAGGCCCTAATTAATAGCTAGGCATTAGTCTATAAGTTCCTTAAGTGTTTATATGGTAGTATAAACTAGTAGTATAGCGCGCTATAGGTCTAGGGTAAGCTTGTTAAAGAGGTCTAGTATTAGATCTTCCTAGGGGATTTAAGCCTATCTAGCTAGGTATAGAAAGCGGGTCTAGAAGGCTAAGAAGGTCTTTGTTATTTTTATATTTAGGCTTTTATAATTAAGCCAGGCGTTCTATACTTTAAAGGGGTCCTTATAAATAGATAATAGGTAGCCAATTATCTCTTCTTTAAAGAGGAAGGGGTTTACTAAGTCCTAGGCGTATTACAGATATAGGTATATCTATATATTACCACCGGTGTGGCCAAAGATATATACCATTTTAGCTTAAGTATTAGGGAAGTAGTCCGCATTAACTTTAAGCTTATCCTACAGTTAAAGCTTCCAGTTATTAAATATAGGGTTAGTTCCATCTATAAGCAATAGGGGGTCTATAACCTTTGTGGATCGCGACAATACTAATACTATATGTTAGGCTAGGGCCTTAAGGACTATGGCAAGCCTCTAAGTATCCAATAACTTATTACTAGGTGTAGGGGTGTCTCTAGTTCTAAGCAGCTCTTAGAGCTATTTAATTTTAGTATTAGCTGCTATAAGCTCTTCCTAGGGGGTTAAGACGGCGACTGTTTCACTATTAGAGGTATTTGTAGGTCCTATAGCGGCTTTACTAGCTACTATATTTCTTAGTATAGTAGTAGGGATTTTAGGTAATTTCTAGTGTTTATTTATTTTCTAAGGGTTCTAGTCCATGCGTGTCCTATTCTTAGGTTTTGTGTTCTATCCTATCCTTATAGTTCTAGTAATATCCTTAGGGTCCTATTTTATATCCTTATTCTATTCGTAGTCTTGTAGATATATTTAAGTTCCTTTTTAAAAAGAAAGGGTGGTAACGAGCTTTGGATAATATTAGCAACTTAGTTAATTAAGGCATAAGTATAGTAAAAGGGTCGCGCAAGCCTATATAATTATATTGTCTATAAACAAGGATCTAAAGCTAGGGAAAGGAAAGGGGAGGAATAGAAGCACCGCTTAAGGTTATATACAATTCTCCGGTTATATAACGGCACTTTGCCATTATATAACGGTAATCTGCGGCAATGTGCGGTAATCTAATGGCAATATGCTAGTACTGTAATAAGTATCTCCTAGAAAGTATTAGGCGTAGTCCTATTATATAGATATATAAGCTACTAGTAATATTTCTCGTTTGTGAATACAGACAATAGTGTGGGAAAACGTTGGTATTTACTAGTATATATTAACTCTACCTACTTAACCGCCTTCTTATTAATAAACACTAATATAATATTAGGCTAGGTGCTAGCCCTTAGCTAATAAAGTGGTGCTAAAGTATTAGGGGCCAACGTAAATATAGGAAATAATAAGGGATTGTATTAATTATAGCACTAATTAGTTAGGGCGTAAATAATATAGTTTAAGACTGCTGGTGGTAACCTATCCTCTTCTAAAAAGGTAAAGAAGGCCTTTTAATAATATCTACTGTTTACTATTTCCTTCTATTTAGCTAATATTTTCTTTAAGTTATAACTAGCCATTTTAGCTATTAACTAGAATAGAAGGTTGCTATTAGTTATAGAATTGCAACTTATAGCTAATACCTCTAAGGTAATACTCTCTACATCACTAATATTGCTAGGCGTATAACTTTAGATAAATTGACTCCGTCTATATCTGGTAGGTAGGCTATTATGTTCTCTCTAAGGCACTTAAGTGGGCCGTGGCTTTATATATGGTGGTAGTGGCTTCTATTCTAGCCTATTTACTCCCTCTATATTAAACGCCCAGTATAGTAAGAAGATAAAGCCTATACTAGTATAATTCTTCCCTTATTTGCCTTGACTAACCCACTACTATATATTGCCTAGGCTCTTTATAATTAGAAACCCCTAAATAATTACGCGCTTAATATTTGTAATATTTATACCTATGCTAAAGGAGGTTATAGCTATTATAATTTAGATAATAAAAGAAGGCTTCTTAAACTCTATATACCGTTAGTTGCGATTATGCTCCTATATAGTAGTGGTAAACTTCTAAATTATACTACTAATATAAAAGGCCTTGCTATTATTGTCGGCCCCTCTTATATACGCCTTAGACTTCTAAAGTAGTATATTTTAGAGGTACTCTGCTACGTCCTAAACGGAAATTTAACCATTAATAAAGACTATTGTCTTTGGTATGCATATAGGTATTAGTATTCTATTACTATCTATATAGTTATTTAATAGAAAATACAGGTTCTCTTATAAGTCTACCTTTCGCCTAGAAATTGGCTGTATATATATAGATACATCTAGATAATTTGGTTATATTATATAGGTAGATACCTTACGATATTAATAAAGTTTATAACGCTGTAAAGGGAAGCTAATCGTAAATAGAGGTGTTTGCTATAACTAGAAGGGAACTTAATTTATTCCTCGCTACGCGAGGGGCGTCTTGCGGCTCGACTTAGGTAGCCTTTTACTATTTTGACTTAGGTGGCCTTTATATAATAATTACGTAATATATATTGATAATAGCTATTTATATTATTGTTATTATTGTCGTTATCTTTTTCTTTAAGTAATAGCACTAGCACTACTATTACTACTATTACCACTACCACCGCTACTGCTGCCGCTTTTACTCCTACTCCTACTTCTACTCCTACTACTACTACTACCGCCACTACTACTACCACTACTACTACTACTACTACTACTACTACTACTACTACTACTACTACTACTACTACTACTACTACTACTACTACTACTACTACTACTACTACTACTACTAC
>Ga0307507_10002097_pt1 | contig 43060 bp, 21 predicted proteins | sample 7_EM_MG_FD_207223 | JGI IMG/M metagenome (GOLD analysis project Ga0307507, IMG submission 207223) | Populus trichocarpa ectomycorrhiza microbial communities from riparian zone in the Pacific Northwest, United States - 7_EM | ecosystem: Host-associated > Plants > Roots > Unclassified | place... | reverse complement strand
TCAATGGCCTTAATGGTTGGTGGTTGACGCAATTGGCGCGCAGTTGAGGTCATTTAGCAACTCGACCGACTAGCCTATATCGTGTTTTTTTAACACGCAGCCTGCGCGCAGCCTATGCGCAACCTGCGCGCAACCTGCTAGTAATCTGCGCATTTGGCAACTATAATTATATTTACCTCTTTTATACTAATAACATATTTTAAATAAATAAAAGCTACTTTAAAGCTATTTATAAGGCTAGCAAAATAAATAATATTATTTTAGATAATTTAATATAATATAGCGATGGTTCTCTTTTACCTATCTACCTATTGACTTACCTACCTGCCTATATCGCCTACCTATCTGTATCGCCTACCTGTTTATATCTGCCTACCTATCTATATCTGCCTACTTGTTAGCATCTGCCTACCTGTCTATATCTGCTTGCCTGTCTGTATCTACTTACCTGTTTGTATTGCCTACCTGTCTGCATCACCTACCTATTTATATCTGCCTACCTGTCTATATCTATCTACCCATTAGTATCTGCCTACCTGTCTATATCTGCTTGCCTGTTTATATCTACTTACCTATCTGTATCTGCCTACCTATTAGCATCTCCCTATTTATGCCTACCTATCTGTGCTACCTTAATTCGATCAATTAATCGAATCGTTTATAGTGCTCGCTGGCTAGTCGTTGTCGTCTAGCTCTAGCGACGGTTGTCTAGTTCTAGCAATAGTCGTCTAGCTCTGGCGACAGTTGTCTAGTTCTGGCGACGGTTATCTAGTTCTGGTAACGGTTATCTAGTTCTAGCGACGGTTGTCTAGTTCTAGCGACAGTTGTCTAGTTCTAGCGACGGTTGTCTAGCTCTGGCGACGGTTATCTGGTTCTAGCGACGGTCGTCTAGCTCTGGTAATAGTTGTCTAGTTCTAGCGACGGTTGTCTGGCTCTGGCGACGGTTATCTGGTTTTGGCGACAGTTGTCTAACTCTAGAGATGGTCGTCTAGCTTTAGCGACGGTTGTCTAGTTCTAGCGACAGTTGTCTAGCTCTGGCGATAGTTGTCTAGCTTTGGTAACGGTCGTCTAGTTCTAGTAATGGTTGTCTAGTTCTGGCAACAGTTGTCTAGTTCTAGTGATAGTTATCTAGTTCTAGCAATAGTTCTCTGCTGGCTGCCGTTCTAGTGCCTCCCTAGGTAGGGAGGATATAAGAAAGGAAAGAAGGGTAAAAAAATAAGGTGGCTATATAGGCAGAGACACGTGTAGATACTATTAGGAATATAGCAGGGACCTAATATAGAGCTTTGTGTAGAGCCTCTATACGTAGAGCTTTGCGTAGAGCCTTATGCAGAGCCTCTATACGTAGAGCTTTATATAGAGCTTTGTGTAGAGCTTTGTATAGAGCTTCCGTATGCAGAGCTTTGCGCAGAGCCTTGTGTAGAGCTTTGTGCAGAGCTTTGTACAGAGCTTTGTGTAGAGCTTCGTGCAGAGCCTCTATATGCAGAGCCTTATGTAGAGCCTCGTGCAGAGCCTCTATACGTAGAGCTTTGTGTAGAGCTTTGTGTAGAGCTTCATGCAGAGCTTTATATAGAGCTTTATGCAGAGCCTCTATATGTAGAGCTTCGTATAGAGCTTCATGCAGAGCCTCCGTACGTAGAGCCTCGCGTAGAGCCTTGTGTAGAGCCTCTATACGTAGAGCTTCGTGTAGAGCTTTGTGCAGAGCTTCGTGCAGAGTGTCGTGCAGAGCCTTTATGCGCAGAGCTTTATATAGAGCCTCTATACGCAGAGCTTTGTGTAGAGCTTTATATAGAGCTTCGTGTAGAGCTTCGTATAGAGCTTTGTATAGAGCTTTGTGTAGAGCCTTGTGTAGAGCCTTATGCAGAGCCTCCAAGTAATAAAACTATATAAGATTGTATAAGATTATATTAGATAATATATAATAGTTAAATATATAGTATATAACTTTACCTTAATTGCATGTTAAGAAATATATAGTTACCTTTTAAAGTTGCTAAGTAGGTTAACTGCGTGTTAAGGAATATATAGTTAGCTTTTAAAGTTGTTAAGTAGGTTAACTGCGTATTATTTAACTTTTAAAGTTGCTAAGTAGGTTAATTGCGTGTTAAGAAATATATAGTTAGTGTTAGCGACTTAGTCAATTGAGGCACGAGCACAGCAAGAAGGTCGCATGCAAGCTTGTATAATTGGATTGTCTATAAACGAGAATCCAAAGCTAGAGAAAGGAAGGAGAAGAATAGCAGCGCCGCTTAATATTTTATGCGGTCCTTAAGTTACGTGACTCGCGTCTACTATAATCCACGTCTGCCAAGATCCACCGTTTTCCACTAGCCATAACATTACCCCCCCTCCGAAAAAGCCTGCCCTTAGGCTTTATATATCCGTATTATATCCGTGGGGTATTCTTGTCTTTATGCTCAATAGGCAGCCTATCGTCTTTGCTATACTAGCACTCCATCCACTTGTTAAGGTACTTTGGGGGCCCGGATTCATTAGGGTATTAGTTATAGAATTCTTTAAGCTTCTAGGGGCAGCCTATAAAGTTCTAGGCGGGGTACCAGGTTGGGTCTAGATTGTAGCCTTTCCATTAGATACGGTATTGTAGCGTTCCTCATACTAGTTTATAGGCTAGTATTTTATTAACTTCCCATTTATTGTTGCCATTAACTTAAATTGGTAGGGGAGGCTCATTCTTTTGTTTAGGTAGTAGGTTATTTGCAGCCTTCTATAGCTTATCTAGCAAAAAGATAGGGTAAACCTTAATTAAGTCTGGGAGCTTAACCTTATACAAGTTACCTTCTTTATTAAGGATCTTATATAGTCCTACCATCTTATAGTCTAGCTTGCGGCTAGGCCGTTTTGTCTTTTAGTTCTTTATTATAACTTAGACCCTATTATCCACAGTAAAGTTAGGCTTACGCCTATACTTATTTGCCTGCTATTCTATTGATTTCTAGGCCTTTTCTAGGTTCTTACAGGCTACCGCCTAGGCTTCTTCTAGGCGTTTAGCGTATTGCTAGGCTTCCTTATAAGATAGTTTTTTATATATAATCTGTGGGCCTTCCGGTCTATTCTAGTTAAAGCTAGTATAGGGTAAATATCCCATTTCTAGCTAAATAGGTGCAAACCCTGTAGAGTTATAGGGTAGGGTTGCCTGGGCGTAGTCTATTAGGGGTAGTAGTTCGCCCTAGTTATCCTAAAAGTAGTTAATAAAGGGCCGGAGTCTTTGGTCTAGGTATTAATTTATAATCTCCGTCTAACCATCTGTCTAGGGGTAGTATGCTATAGAAAGCTTTAGCTTAATGCTAAGGATCTAAGTAAACTTATTCCAGAAGGCTAATATAAACTGCGGCCTATAGTTGGATATAATAGTATCTAGTGGTCTATAAATTCGGTAGATATAATGGATATATAGTTAGGCTACCTCCTTAGCATCGATATCCTTGTAATAGGGGATTAAGAACAGGCGCTTGCCAAAACGGTTAACTAGGATTATTACCATATCATATCCATCACGGTCTGTAGGCAGCTTATAGAAGTCCATAAAGATATGCTACTAGGGGCGTTCTGGTATTGGGAGTGGCTTTAATAGTCCTAGGGTCTTATCTCGCGGAATTATAGACCTATGGCAGTTATTGCAGTTCCGTACATAGCGGTTAATGTCCATAACTATTCCGGGCCAGTAATATCGGTTACCAATAATTTTGTAGGTCTTATTCTTTTTAGGGTGGGCCGTAGAGACCTAGGTATGTGCTTCGGTAATAAGCCAAGTCTATAAGTTCTATTCCTTTGCTACTACTAGCTGTTTCTAATGCTTAAGTAATCCATTCTTAAGGGACCAGGGGCTGGTAACATTCTTTGCCTTTTTATAGTACTCCTATAGAGAAGAGGCTGTACGGTTTATCTATAGCAATTTATTAATAAGGTTAAATCCTAAGGGGTTAATAGGATATATCTCAGCGCCTAAGGAGTCTATACTTAGTTCTGCCTATATCTGGGGGTTGAGGTACTCTGGTCATAGTAGTATCTAAGTATATAATGTAATCTTTACAGCTATCTGGTTATCTAGGTCCTGTTCACGCCTTATAAGGGTGTCTGCGCGGTTAGTAGCGCCTAGCTTATATATAATTAGGAAGCTAAACTGGGATAGGATATCCGCCTAGTGTGCCTACTAAGCCGTAAGTTCCTTGGTTATTATAAAGTATTCTAGGGCCTTGTGATCCAAAACTACCTAGATAGGCTTAGGAGTCCCCTATAGCTATACGCGCCAGTACTAGAAGCTAGAGATAATAGCTAGCATTTCTTTATTATAGATAGGGTAATTTAGCTTAGTATCTATTATAGTCTTCAAGTAGTATGCAATAGGGTGCTATTATCCGTCTAGTTACTTCTAGGAAAAAACGCCAGCTATTATGCTATCTAAGGCATCGGTTTCTAGCATTAAGGGTTATTCTGGGTGGAAGTAGGTAAGTAAAGGAGCGGAGATTAGCTGTTTCTTAAGCTTATTAAAGGCCTGCCTACATGCAGTATCAAAGTGGAAGGGTTGGTCCTTTTAGGTAAGGCGGTTAAGAGGCCAAGCAACCCTTCTATAGTTCCTAATAAAGTGTTAGTAGAAGTTACAAAAACCTAAAAATAACTGTACCCCCTTTACAGTCCGTGGGGGTTCCCACTAGTTAATTATGGCCGTCTTTTCCAGGTCTACCTTAATTCCGTCTATACTAACAATAAACCCTAAGTACTTTATACGCTTAACACTAAATTCTGACTTCTTAATATTGGCCTGTAGACTAGCCTTACAGAGTCGTTATAGGACCTTATAGACGTGCTCCTTGTATTCCATCTTATTTTTGGAGTAAATTATAATATTATCTAGGTAGGCTGTGTAGAAGTTGTTAAGGTAGTTAAAGAGTATATCATTTATATATCGCTAGTACGTAGCCGGTTTGTTAGTTAGTCCAAAAGGAAGTACCTTATATTTATACAATCCGTAACAAGTCCAAAATATAGTAAGATCTATGGATCTAGGGTCTATCCTAATTTAGTAAAAGGCCTGGCGGATATTAAGCTTTATAAAAACTTTAGCTTTATTTATTCGGGCCAGTGTCTTATTAAGTAGGGGTAGTAGATAGCGGTCCTTGTGGGTTATATTATTTAGCTTATAGTAGTTAATACAAAAACGAAGTCCTCTGTTTGGCTTTTTAATAAAGAGAATTGGTAAGGCGAAAGGGACTTAACTACTAGGCTTAATAAAGCCCTTATCTAAGTTCTTAATAAGATATTACTTTGTAGCCTATAATTTGGTAGTAGATTGCTGATAAAGGGGGCTATAGCTAAGGGTATTTTCTTTGTTTAGCTCGATCTTAATCTTGTAGTTGTATGGTTGGTAAGGCGGAAGCATATTAGATGCTGCCTTTAAGAATACGTCCTTGTATTTCCGGTGTTAATAGGGTAGTTTCTGTTCTACTAGCTCCTTATCTATAAGCTTGCCTTCCTGTCCGCTAAGCTCGCTTTCCTTTTCCTTAATTATTCGATTAATTTTATATAAGCTAGTAGTAAAGGCAACGGTATTAGGTTAAACCAAGTTCTGGTAGAATCCTACGGCGCTAATACAGCAGATATTAACTAGGGGAAGGTCTATAGGTTTCTTTATAGACTTTTATTAGGCCGTATTTTATAGTATAGGGTTTATAGTCTTTCTTAGCTTATATTCCATTTTCCGTAAGTTATCCTTCCAGTCTATTAGTTTAGTATGGCGTCTGGTATTCCTGGCCTTCCTTTATAGCTGCGTAGGGCCTAAGTTCTCTGTGGGGGACTTAGCTAGGTTACTACTAATTTCCTAGGTCTCTAGTATGGGTGGCGTAATATAGGTAGTCTAGGGGCGGCGTAGTATATAAATCTATTACAGATTAAGCTGTATGTCCTTCTTAAAGGCCTGGTCTCTACGTATAGCATCGGCTTGGTAGATAGTATTAATCTAGGGCCGTATAAGGTTCTCTATTATAATACTAATTTCTTTTATAAAGGAAGGGGTTGGGGGTAGGGATTTAGGCTAAAGGAGCTGTCTATTCTATACATCAAGCTGTAAGCCTAAATAGGTTAGCTATTTTCTTTTTAAGATTATATTATGGCTTCCTAGGTCCGTAATAAGAAAGGGGACGTTATACTACCTTTATCTATTAACACGGAGGTGGATCTATAAGATAGTTATAATAGGTGGCCCTATTCTTCTGTTGTACCCGCAAATAGGAACTGGTTTAGGCAGTTCCTTAAAGGGCGTATTTAAAAATTTGGCCAGCTTTACAGCGCACTGAGTATCTATTAAGGTAAAGGCATTCGCTCTAGAGTTAGCTAAAGCAGAGGTTAAAACTTGATATTTATTACGAAATAAAGTATAAGGGATAGTGCAGCTTCTTCCACCAACTAGCTGACCCAGATTAATATGTAATATATCGATCCCTTTTAACCCTAGAGAGGAGTCTTCCTCTAAGGTTCTTCTTTTTCCGACTCTGCGCTGTCCTCCTGTATTAACAGAACCTCGTCCGTTTTTGCCTTTATTAGGCAGTCCTTGGCGAAGTGGTCCTTCTAGCCGTATAAGAAGCAAGCTCCTTAATTACTAAGGGCCTGTCTATGGGGGTCGCTATATATAGGCCAAGTATACGCCGGACCCGCGGCAGGGCTAGCTGCGCGGCTAGCTATTAAATTGACGGCAGGCTGTATGGCTGGTGCTGTAGGAGTTGCTAATCGTGCTAGGGCACTACGGGCCGTTCTTATAGCGCTTGTGGTCTGGTTTAAAGAGTTTCTGGCTTTATACTGCTTAGCTCGTGCCTTAATTTGGCGGAGGCCTTAATTAATAGCCAGGCAGTAGTCTGTAAGTACCTTTAGCGTCTGTACAGTAGTAAAAACTGGCAGTATGGCGCGCTGTAGGTCTAGGGTGAGCTTGTTAAAGAGGTCTGGCATTAAGTCTTTATAGGGAATTTAGGCTTAGCTGGCTAGGTATAGAAAGCGGGTCTAGAAGGCTAAAAAGGTCTCTATTGTTTTTATATTAAGGGCTTTATAATTAAGGCGGGCGTTCTATATCTTAAAGGGGTCCTTATAAATAAAAGACAGGTGGTTAATTATTTCTTCTCCAGAGAGAAAGGGGTCTGCTAAGTCCTAGGCGTATCACGGACATAGATACGTCTATGCGTCCCCACCAGTACGGCCAAAGACGTAGGCCATTTTAGCTTAAGCAGTAGGGAAGTGGTCTATATTGACTTTGAGCTTGTCTTATAGTTAAAGCTTCCAATTATTAAATGTAGGGTTAGTTCCGTCCGTAAGCAATAAGGGGTCCGCGACCTTCGCGGACCGCAACGATGCTAATGCTATATGTTGGGCTAGGGCCTTAAGGACCATAGTAAGTCTATAGGTGTTTAATAACTCCTTGCTAGGTGTAGGGGTGTCTCTGGTTTCAAGCAGCTCTCAAAGCCGTTTAATTTTAGTATTGGCTGCTGCGAGTTCTTCCTAGGGGGTCGAGACGGCAACTATTTCACTATTAGAGGTATTTGTGGGTCCTACAGCGGCTTTGCCAGCTACTGTGTTTCTTGGCATAGTGGTAGGGGTATTAGGTAATTTCTGGTGTTTATTTATTTTTCTAGGGGTTCTAGTCCGTGCGTGTCCTATTCTTAGGTTTTGCGTTCTGTTTATATTCTTTTGGTTTTTAGGGTTCTGTCCTGTCCTTATAGTCCTGGTGATGTCCTTAGGGTCCTATTCTTTTGTTCTTGTCCTATTCGTGGCCTTATAGATATATTTGAGTTCCTTCTCAGGAAGAAAGAGTAGTATGAGCTTTAGATAATGTTAGCGACTTAGTCAATCGAGGCACGAGCACAGCAAGAAGGTCGCATGCAAGCCTGTATGATTGGATTGTCTATAAACGAGGATCCAAAGCTAGAGAAAGGAAGGAGAAGAATAGCAGCGCCGCTCGATATTTTATGCGGTCCTCAAGTCACGTAACTCGCGTCTACCATAATCCACGTCTGCTAAGATCCACCGTTTTCCACCAGCGCCGTAACAGTTAGCTTTTAAAGTTATTAAGTTAGTTAATTGTATATTAAGTTAGTTAATTGCATGTTAAGTTGGTTAATTGCATGTTAAGTTAGTTAAATTGCGTGTTAAGTTAATTAATTGCATATTAAGTTAGTTAAATTGCGTGTTAAGTTAGTTAATTGTATATTAAGTTAGTTAAATTGCGTGTTAAGTTAGTTAATTGCATATTAAGTTAGTTAAATTGCGTGTTAAGTTAGTTAATTGCATGTTAAGTTAGTTAAATTGTGTGTTAAGTTGGTTAATTGTATATTAAGTTGGTTAATTGCGTGTCGAGTTGGTCTAATTGCATATTAATTACACAAAACGCGAAAATTAAAGTCTACTTAAATCTTATCCTGCGAATATTTTCCTAATATAGTAAGTAAAACTCTAAGGCTAATATATTAACCTAAAGGGAATAAGATATAGGACCTTAGAATAAGCTAAAGGCTTAATATTAAACGCGCGCCCTTCTCTACCCTAAATAGCTTAACCTATAGATCCTTAAGGAGCTAGACTCTAAATAGAATAATTTAGCACCTATAAAAGGAGAAGTCTTAGATAAACTAATAGGGCTAATTAATTATATTTTAACTGTAAACTATATAGCTAACTCTTTAAAGGCCCTCCGCAACTAAGCTATAAAAAATAACCCTAATTTAGAAATGGAAGAAGGACTACTCTTATACTAGGAATAGCTTATAGTTCCAGATATTAATAACCTATAGATAGAGCTAATCTATAAAGCCCACTATTAAGTCTCTATAGTATACCCTAGTTAAAATAAGACTTACTAACTACTAACGCCCTATTACTACTAGTAAGGACTTCTATCTAATATAGCACAATTTATTAAAAACTACTACGGCTATAGATGCGCAAATGCCCCTAGGGATTAAACTTTTAGGTAGCTATAACCGCTGCCAGTTTTAAAACGCCCTTGGCAATATATTATAATAGACTTTAAGTCGTTTCTAAAGGACGCCTACGGCTATAACGCGGCCTTTATAGTAATTAACCGATTATATAAGCAATCTATCTCCCTCTTGTATTTTAAGACTATAACTATAAAGGATATAGCCTACCTCTATATTAATAATATCTATTAATTCTATAGTGCCCTTAAGTTAATTATCTCTAACTATAGTCCCTAGTTTATATTAGATTTCTAAAATAAATTCTGCCGTATCTTTAGGATTAAAATTAAGCTCTTTACTACATTTTACCCCTAAATTAATAGTTAAACTAAGATTATAAACCAGTACCTTAACTAATAACTATATCTCTTTATAGACTACTATTAGGATAACTGGTTAGAATTACTGCCTATAATAGACTATGTATAGCTTATACTCCCCTATAACAGTATAGGGATATCCCTATTTAAACTGCTCTATGGGTATATACTATAAACGTCCTTTAATTAGGATAGGCTTACTAAACCCGCTACAGCCCGTAAACGCCTTAGTTATAAAGAGGCCTAGGCATTTACTAAGAGAATATATAAAGTCTAGAAGACTGCTTAAATAATTATAAGAAAGACATAAGAGAAGAAGGAGTCTAATATAAACTAATATTATTATAAGGTAGACTTCTAAGTAGGAGATAAGGTAAGGTGTTAATAAAGAACTAGAAAACCTAGAGGCTAAGCTATAAGCTAGACCATTAAATGGCTAGCCTATATAAGACTCTTTAAAAGGTAGGATACTCTTTTAAGGTTAAGCTATTAGAATTAATAAAGATCTACCCTATCTTCTCTCTGGACTGGCTATAAAAGGATATAGGTAATCTACTACCTAGATAGTATAATTACCCCCTACTGCTAATTTAGATTATAGAGGACGAAGAATATAAAGTTAAAGAAATCTTAGCAGTAAAAAAGGTCTATAATGTTTTAAAATACCATATAAGCTAGGTAGGCTATAACAATAACTTAAAGTAGTACCCTATATCTAATTTTAAGTACTCCCCCTATAAGCTATAGGACTTTCACCTAGCCTACCCTAACCTCCCTAGACTACTACATAAATTAAACAGCTGGATTAAATGCTAGGAAGAAGGGTTAGATAATTATAACAATTTAGACAACAATAGGGAGCTTGGACAACGCCTAAGGGCAGGCTTTTTTAGGAGGGGGGGGTGATGTAACAGTGCTAGAGCGCGTTACCTGCCAAATTCTACCATATTCTACCATATTCTGCCACCTAGTATACTGTTTAATACTGTCTAGTACTGTTTCTTACTGTTGGCTCGCCTACTATTGACTCGTCTACTATTAGCGCCTTGGCGGCTTGCGCTACCTATTTATTTACACAAGCCCTCGCGGCCACCTTTTCTCCTCCTTAGCTTAGTATCTTTATTAGATAGCAATCCACAAGCTTCGGTTTAGAGGCATTTGTGCGAGCCGTCACAATATGCATTTAATCTTTAGAGGTAAGTTGCTTAATATAAAGAAATAAACACTTATTCTTTCTATATAGCGGTAGTTTGTAGACAGAGCAGCTAAATAGAGTCTTTGGGGCTCTACGAGGCCTTTTCAATCCTTATTACTACGAGATTTATAAGTTATATTCGGCTACCGGGGTGTTCTTTTACCTTCCAAGTCGGTAAAACTAAATATTGAGTTAGTGGAATAAAGTCTATACCATTAAAAATGCGATTGGTAGGTATAGTTGATTAATATAATTAATTAAATCTCTATGCGTACTTTTAGTTCTAGGTATTTTAGTGTTCTGCTCACGGTCCAATTCTTATAGGACGCTGTCTACGTCGCCAAAATAAGTGGCCTAAATTGGTACGTGCGCAAACACTAAAAACCGTCTGTTTATATATAAATAAAATAGCCCACCTAATTAAGAGGAAGTTTTACGCAAAAAGGTATACTATAGAGAAGACGGCACTAGCTAGATTTAGAGAGCTTTTTAAGGAGGAAATAGATCAGTATGCGATTTAGAAGATGTATAAATAGTATACCAAAAGACTACATAATTGTAGGAGGGCTGAAGGGCAAATGACGAGGTATTGAGTAGGTAGCAAAATTAATGATTTTCTGAGGTGCGCACGTGCCAATTTCGGCCACTTATTTTGGCGACGTAGAGGACGCTACCGTTAGAAGGGATACAAGATATGGCCTAAACTTCTACGGCGTTATTAGCTTTATAGAGAAGGTAAAGAAGGTGCTTCTAATGGATTAAAGTGTGTTTTGATAGATTAAATAGAGTTAAGTTGCAATTGATACTGATTTGGGTGAGCGTCTGTGCGCCCAATCGCACGTTTCGGGAGCTGACTCGAATGGGAGGCTGACTCGTATAAATTGCCACTTCGCTAGTATGGACCAGTGGCTGAGGTCCCACCTTCCCGCTTGGGACCAGGGTTAGCCTGCGTCTTTTGTTTCTTAAGAATGCACACAGCATGGGAACCTGGCAGCCGGGTGGATGGGGGCTCTAGTTAAAGCTTTGCCTTCGTCCATGGGCAGATCGAGGGTGAGCGGCCGACTTTTTGTCATCTTCTGTTCCTGAGATTTGTGCTGTTGTTGCTCCGAGCCAAGACTCCCTCTGCGAGTGGTATATTTGCTATACTATTCTTTCCGTCCTCCCCTTGTCAAATTCTACCATTTGTCTCTTCGCTGTGGCATCAGTCATCTAGAGCTGCTTCAAAGCAGTTCTAACAGTCAACAGCCCATTATGGAGATGAATTATGATGATAAGGTAAGCTGACCGGTTATTTCAATCCTGCACCTCCAAGGTACCTTAACCTACCGTATTTAACCACATCCCAGGCGCTTCGCCAAATTGAGGAGGAGTTGCATACCGATATTATCCCTGGCACCGAAATCATGGCGGATATTGGCAGCCACCACTTTGTCAAGAGCGCGAAGCAGGTGCTCGTCCCCCAGCCCAGTGATGACCCCCACGACCCTCTCAACTGGTCTATCGGATGGAAGATTGCGGCAATTGCGGCTTCGTCGTCTGTCACCTTCACCCAAGGCTTTGGACCGCTATCCCTGGCGCCTATGTTTCCATATTATATTAAAGATTTTAATTGTACGCTAGCGCAGGCGGTACAGTTTATCGGTGTCCTTATCCTGGTGCTGGGATTTAGTAATTTTCTCTGGTAGGTTGTCATTGAGAGATGAGAGAGCTCTCGATTGCCAATTGAAACTCCACAAGACGGTGATTTTGAAGCTTGGCAGCTAATACCGCGTCAATTGATAGGGTCCCAATCAGCACTTCCTTTGGTCGTCGTCCCGTCTACATCTTCTCCCAGCTCATCTGCTTCGGTTCCAGTATCTGGCGTGCAAGAGCTAAGTCATATGGCAGCTTCATGGGCGCCTGCGTGTACGTTCCGTCACTAGTTTCTCAAGAGACGTGGAAACTGATCGGTTTCTAGATTGAACGGTATCGGTGCAGGGCCAGCGGAAACAATCGAACCCGCTGTCATTGCCGACATCTTCTTCCTGCATGCTAGAGGGAAATGGAATACGATGTACTGGGTGTTCTACATGGGTTCATTGATGGTAAAACAGTTAGCCTTTTTTTTCCTATCTACTCGTTTCTAACGTTCCTGACACAGGTCGCCCCCATCATTTCCGGCGCCATGGCAGACCACAGAGGCTGGCGTAGCTTCTGGTGGCTCAACACCGCGCTGCTGGGCGCCTCACTCCTGATGGTGATCTTCATGTTCCCGGAAACCAGATGGCACCGCAAGCACCCTGACGAGATTGCGTCCTCATCCACCCTAAGCCAGGACTCGCCAGCCTCGTCGACCGAGAAAATGGCCGCCACAGCCCTCGAAAAGACGTTGGACATAAATATCGACGAGGCCGCGATTCAGCAGGCCCCAACCTCAATCTCGGCCGTGCTGCCGGAGCTCGGCTTCAGCGAGCAGGAAATCGCGGCGCGCGACCCGTACCTGGGCAAGGGCGCGCCGAGCAAGCAGCAGTGGCGGCTGTTCCAGCCGAACGCGCATCCATTCAAGAGCATCCTGCTAGACCTATGGATCCCGTGGAAGCTGTTCGCGTTCCCGATCGTCGAGTTTGCGAGCTTCGTCGTGTCGTGGAGCTGCAGCTCGTTCTTGACCATCAACCTCACGCAGAGCCAGGCGTTTGCGGCGCCGCCGTACAATTTCAGCAGCCAGTCGATTGGTGAGTCGGGCCGACCCTCCCTAACCCCCTGTATATCGTGTATGTAAAAATTTTTGTTTTCTGACGGAGACGTGATAGGTTTCATGAACTTCGCAATTCTCGTCGGCGCGCTCATCGGCCTCGCCACCGCTGGCCCGCTCTCCGACTGGGTGTCTGCGCGTGCCACTGCGAAGAACCGCGGCATCCGCGAGCCCGAGATGCGCTTGCCGGCTATGATTCCCTACGTGATCATCATGATGCTCGGCAACGTGGTGGTGTCTGTCGGATATCAAAACCACTGGCCGTGGCAAGCGATCGTGATTATCGGGTTCACGTGTGCCGGGATTCAGGTCGCGGCTCTACCGAGCATTGCGAGTACGTATGCGGTCGACAGCTATAAGCCTGTGGCGGGTAGCTTGTTTGTGAGCATTACGATTAACAAGAATCTGTGGGGTTATGGGTTTAGTAAGTTTATTACGCCGTGGGCGATTGCGGATGGGTGAGTTTTCCGTCTCTTCTGTTCCGCTCTGTCCTGAGGCGGAGGGCTGTGGGCGAGTTAAGGTTGTCTGATGTGGGTGCTAATGAAGCTTTAGGTTCGTGCCGCCTATCATGACGAATGCGTCGCTGATTACGCTCTGGTGCTTTTTCGGAATTCTATTCTATTATAAGGGCAAGACGTTCCGGAAGTGGAGTAAAAATAGCTCTGTGCATAGGATGTAGGATAGGGGCATATTGGCTGGGCGGAGACTGCTTTGTTTCTATCTGCTCGAATTGTTGCTCGTGGATGGTGGTGTAAAGTGTTCGTCACCGCGTAAAGTTTCAATGCACCAGATTGGCCGCGCGAATCTGCTCCATACATTATCGAGGTATCACTGATCGCGTGAACGTGCTCTGATCCCTCCGTCAAGTTTCCCAGCTTAGGCTTCTGGAACTCTACCTCACGAGACTTCGCGAGCCCAACAGGTGTCTAGCCAGTTAAAGAGCACTAGCTGCTATCCTCTCGTCTTCCCAGCCTCTTGTTTTAACATTTCCTTCTGCAAATATATAACCTGCTAATGCACCTACGGCACTTCCGATTAACAATGTTCCTTCTTTATATCGACTTATTCCTATCCCTTCCCCTTCTAGCCCTCTCAGTCCCCGACTTCCACCCTCCCCCCCACACGTCCACCCACACCCTCGCCTCCCGCCGCCCCCAAAACACACGCACCCGCACCACCGCCACTCCTCCCCCACAACCCCCTCGCTCACGTTCTCCTTGCCCACTCTACCCTCAATCACGCCAGCCCGCTGGCTCGGTGAGGTGCAAAGAGGCAGCCTGCTACAAGATGCCGGGCGGATGCGTGAGAGACTGTACGCCGCCGCCCAGCCGGACGGGGGAAAGCAGCTGGGGCGTCACGATAGGATGAGAGAAGGACAGGAGCCGCTGGGTGACGCAGACGGGGCGGGCATGGCAGACGGTGGTATGGCCAGAGCCGGGGACGGGATCTTTGAGGTGAAATGGGGCCGGTGGGTTGATTTGGATGATTGTGTGGTGCAAGAGTTGGCTAGGAGGAGTGGAGAGGATTTGGGGGCTGTGCTTGCTGCGGGCTTCGGAGGGGAGGGCGGATTGGGTCGTTTACTTTCTAGGTGGGAGTGCGTTGGCTTTCTTTGATTGTAGCAGGTTGGAAATACTGATTTTGATTAGGTTGCACTTTTTTTTGAGGGGGTGGGGGGATGAAGTGCAAGCTGACCGACCACCTCCGACGCGCTATACTCAACCACTGCTTATTGTTGATTTCAAGGCTTTGTGTATCTCAATCATCGATGTGGTTATATTACTCTAAATCTTCGTTTTTAAGGTTCTGATTTGGGATATTCTAGAAACCCAGGGTTTCTTGCTTTCGAGTTGTGAGCACTTCGGAGAATTTAGATAGGATCTTGCTGTAGTTTAGATGGGTAATGCGGGATGCGAAGGGATAAAATCTACATATAGGCTGGGCAGGGACAGTGGGCTTGAGCGTTTTTTCGTGAGCACTGAGTCGGTTTGCATCAAGTTCCCGGATGCCAGAGTCACTAACTTGAAGCAGATCAGAGTATCTTTCGGAAGCAGTCCTTCAATGGGCGAGGGATCCGAGGAATTATGGTGGTGATGGTGGATATTGGGGGAACGGAGAGCAATGATATTGCCATGGGAATGATAGTACTTTGTCCAGCATTTGTCTAAAGATTTTAGCCCTCGTCTTTCTTGAGTGAAAGATAGTTTTTCACTTCGTCACCTAAAATTTTTATTCTGTCCTGTTCCTTGTCTATCTTTCACTATATAGCGTTACTATATCTCAGAGAAGCTCATTTTCATTGTGTATTTACAACAGAATGGCTGATTCACTAAATTCTTCTTTACTTGGTGAGCCACCTGAAAATAATTTTTATACCCATCTAACACATTTTCTACCACCACATCGGTACCACTTCCACTTCATCCAAATCGACTCTCCAGAACTAATTCATATCTACTCACTAAAAATTCAAACCTCAACTCGAAGCCATGCGTAAACTAAGCCAGAATAGGCCAAAACCTATGAAAATTGATGAGCTAGACTGCATGGATGTCGATCTACCCGGCCAGAACAGTCCAACCGCATCCCCAGAACCCAGCGGTGAATTAGTCGACCACCCCTGTCCCGCCAAACTCACCGACAGACTTTCAGGCCCAAAAGTCGACGCTGCCCCTTGGCCTGCGCTACTTTCATCCTATCTGCCCGAGCGCTCGCACCTGCTCCAGAATTTCTACCTTTTTGTCACCAGTGCCCACATGGATGGGCTGATTGCTGAGAACAGGCGGTTAACGGTCAAAGCTTATAAAGCTAACAGGAGAAAGCTGGACGCAGAGTCGGATCTGCGCTGGTCGACTCTATATACCCATTGTGTGAAATGCCCGTGGGAAAAGAAGAATGGACCGAAGACGCGGATCAATTATTGTTGAACGGACAACCAGGTATAAGAACTCTGTCTATTAAAGAGGGCTCTAGAGCCTCTATATATACACCAGATAGGTGACAAATAGGTTGCAAAGAGAATAACGACTACGTCGTCATTCGGTAATGGAAACAAGTATTTAGATATTTGATGAGACACTCAATAAGACATACAAGACATACGAGGAGACATATGAGGTAAGGAGCGGGGTATTGAGACATAGGGTTCTAGACTTAAAGCCAGTATTAAGATAGTAGTAAGGAAATCCGATCCAGTTCAACACACCCCCCTAGCTGCACAGAGCCTTCTAGGCTGCTGTAAAAAGTCACAATATTAATTTGGTGTTGAGTTTAAGAAATCCCTTATAGAGTTACCTTACCCGAATATTATCCAAATCAAATTAAATTAGATCCTTAATGTCAATAAGGTTCAATTGCTAAATAAACATCTTATGCTTTTGATAAGACAGAGCCTTTATTAAGCCGTCTGCTATTATATCCGTAGTAAGAACCTATTTAATATTAATCCTTCCTTTATAAACTTCCTAGTGGAGCTAGTAGTGATGTATATCAATATATCAAAGCTTAGTGTTGAGCTTAGCGTCGCTTTTAGTAAGAAGTCAAATCGTCTATATATTGTCACAGTTAATTACTTGCTTTTCGTTAGTGTTGAATTTAACTTCTTTAAAGAATCGCTGCCACTAAATCGACTTAGTAGCTGCATGCGACAGAGCTAGGAGCTCTGCCTCCATGCTTAATTTTATTACTAATTTTTGCTTGGTCGATCGCCAGTTAATTAGTCCTCTAAATAAGGTAAATAGGTAGCCTTCTATACTCTTCCTGTTAACTGGATCGTCTCTAAATAATATATTACTTGCCCTTACGAAGATTTGGTTCATTATATTCTCCTTTAAGAACTTAATTATAAGGGTCTTTGATTAATATAGGTAGGCAATTACCCTCGTAGCAGCTCTGTTGTGTATTGGTAATGGATTTCGTAAGAATTCCAACAACTTACTTGCCGTTTTTGCCATATCTGGACGGGTGATATTTGCTGTATAGAGCATTAATCCAACCTTCCTTTGGTATAGATAGGTGTCCTACTTAGAGGCTTATTTTAGATTAGGGTTAAGTTCCTCAAGGCCTATTAGTGTATATATCTTGCGATAATCCTTTACCTCGAAGCTAGTCGCGATCTTATTAATATAGGAGTCCTAGCTAAGCCAAAGCTTCCTATTTTCTTGGTTGCGTATTATTTAAATCCCTAAGAACTAGGTAAGGTCACCTAGGTCTTTTATTTTATACCTTTTTATAAGGTGCTCCTTGAATGTTTTAAGCTTAAGTAGGTCTTTCTTTCTGTAAGTAGCTGTAATATTGTTGACGTAGAAGAAGACTATTAGCCAATTATTGTGATATAGGCAAGGCTTCTCCGCCACTAGCTTTAAGCCTTCCTTTTTTAGTATTGTAGTCAAGTTACTATACTATAATAGAGGTGATCGTCGCAATCTATAGAGCGCTTATTAAAGCAGTAGGCACTTGCCCTTGATTAAAAATCCATCTAGACACTTAATGTACACGACCTCGTCAATCTCGCTATTTGCAAATGCGTTAATGGCGTCGCCCTGCTAGCAGTCTAAGTTGAATATTGCGATGATAGCCATCAAGGCTCTAAACGATTTTGCTACTAGAGTTGCGGTATATGTGTCCTTATGAACTGACTCTTGTAAGTTACCTCTTATATAAAGATAAGCCTTAAACCTCGTTAGATATCCGTTGTTATTAGTCTTGTAGGTAAATACCCAGATAATAGGCACGGTTTTGATGTGGATGGTGTTATTAACGACTTGGAACGTTCCTCAATTTTAAAGGTCCGCGTATTCCTTTTTGGCAGCAGCCACGAATTCTTCCTTATATTAATATCTTTGAAGCTCCTTCTAATTCCTAGGTAGTGGTGGGAGCTGATTATAGTGCAGCTTTTTGTGAAATATGAGCCCTACATTAAAGGCTGATCTTTGAGCTTGAAGGCTTTAGTTGTCGGTGACGTTAGCAAGAAAACCTGCGTAGGTTTTTAATTGACCTTTAAGTCTCTTTCCTTTAACTACGTTTTGCTCTCCTATATTACCATTAATCTTCTTCTTTAGCTTAGCTTTATTAGTCGGAACCATAATATAGTGCGGCTTCTTTGCTGAGGTCTTTAAGGACGGTGGTAGAGGCTCCAGTAAGTTAGGTTCTAGTGTCTTATCTAGGGTAGGAAGCCCTAGAGCTAAGTTGTCTTTAAAGCTTAAATCTTGTTGCTTACTACTTTTAGTATTTGGCTCCTCTTAATTTCTACCAGAATCTACCTGTTGTCTTCCTTTGGTATTAACTTAAATCTTATCTAGAGTTTTATTGCTTTTATTAGATAATGATTCTAATTCGTCTTAGAGATTCTCTATTTAATAGACATCAATTATTTCTAATATTTGGTCAGTCCTTACTTAGAGTATATTTGCAAGATCTGGCTGTGAGTTATTATAGAGTAACTGCTTATTAAACTTTATATCTCTTGTTCTAATAACCTTCTTCTAACTTGGAATGTAGATTCGGAAGATATTCGTGGAATTATACCCTACTAGATATCCTATATGGGCCCTTAGCGCGAGCTTGTTTAGGCATAAAATATCATATTTAAGAGGATAGGCCTTATAGCTATAGACTTATAGGTGTCCTATATTGGGTTTTGGTGGTGTTATACCTATTACTAACTAGATTTTCTTAAAAAGTGTTTTCCACCCAAGTCTTCTACTGGGCGTCCGATTAAGTAGATAGGTAGCTACTTTATAGGCTTTTAGCGTTAGCTCTTCTGGTAGATAAGCCTCAATTCTTATACATTAAGCCTTTTATATAATCACCCCCCCAGATCGTTCCGCTGGACCGTTCTATAATTAAGTATTGGGTGCTAATCTTTTAAGAGTAATTCCTTATTTAGCTATCTAATCCTTAAATTTGTCTCTAAGAGACATCTCTCTATCTATGTGGATTATGGCTACCTTAAAGCCGTATCATTGTTTAATAACATTGCAATATGTAATGACTCTTTAGGTAAGGGATAACTTCTTAGCCATTGTATCTACCTTATTTATCCGCGTCGCGTTATTAAGGAAGTGTACCGCGTACTTATTACTATTAAATGCGACTATTCCGGGTATTAAATTAAGGTGGATTTTATAGAAAGGAACCGTTAACTAAGTTAGTATTCTTCTAGATATTACTTTATAAGCTTTGCTCACTCCACACGCTTTATATTCTACCGTCGTCAGGCCTTTTAGAATTGCGCCCGTTACTAACTAAAGTAGTTGCTTAATTGCTTCTTTTCCTATATGGCCTAATCGCTGGTGCTATATAAGACCTTCTGCCTAATTTAGCAGAGGCTTTAATAAATGCTTTACTGGTTTTAATTAAGTCGCAAATAAAGCCTCTAGTGAGTCTCTCTTTGGCTTATTATATTCGATAGTTTTCTAACCGTAGTAGTAGCCACAGTAGGCGTATGTTACATTGTCGCCATAGTAAAGAGTGTTCTTTTTATTGTTCTAATAGACGCCTTTATTATTAAGCTTTTAGAGGCATACTAGGTTAGTATAGAAGCCTAGTATAAAGGCTGCTCCTAAGAGCTGTATCTATCTCTTCCCTTTTGGGTGGTCAATTGTAACTATAGCTGTGCTATAGCCTTCAATTTCTTTAATATGCGAGCCCGTGTAGATTTGGTCTAAGGTAGGCTTAATATTGCTAATAAATCTAGCTTGATCGTTGATAACGTGTATATTGGTTCCTGAGTTAAAAATAACACTATCATAAAGCTTATAATTGGAAGCAGTGTTATAGGCTCCTACTTAATAAACTACAAAGCCTCCTTTAGGCTCTTAAGAGCTCTGCTAGTTACCATCCTTTAGCTTCTTATTAGCTTAATTGTCCTTTTTAATTTGCTTAATATAAGCCTTAATTTTGGGCGTTACATTAGCAATCTTTTTATCCACCTTCTTCTGAATTTCGTTACTTGGTTTAAACTACAATAGGCGAGGAATTGACTCTAGAATGTACCAGCACTTGTTAAAGTAGTAACGCTTTCCGCATAGGTACTCTAGCGGTGGTTACCTTTTCTTCTTTTACTCATCTGCTAACGATTTAGTCTTTGACTTAGGCTTTAAATTTGGTAACTTGTTTAACTTATCCTTAAAGGTGGCTACAAAGGATCCTTATGGGGTTTTGCCCTTTTGGGCGAGCTCCGTACGATAGTAATTTTAGTAGATTTTAACTAGTTTAAAGAAGCTAGGAAGCTTCTCCTTCTTTTACTTTATCCTTTTAAGCTGGTTCTTCTAATATTTGGACTAGCTTAGTGTGATTAAATTAACTGTGTATATAAAGTCTCTTACTAAACGGTCACTATTTATTTTAGGTAGACCTAGCTCCTTACATTTAGTGTATACCTTCTCTTACTCCTTTAACCAGACCTTAAAGTTCTGGTTCTAAGGCGCTTTCTTGAGCTTTGCATACTAGGTGGCTGCTCGAAGCTTTTGGGCGTTATTAGTTGGAGTAATTCTCTGCTTTAGTGACACCAAGACGTCATAGGTAGTGACGCATTTGAACGTATAGATGAGGTAGGTACATAAGATTAAGCTTTAGATGTGGCTGCGCAACATATTAAGAGCTAACAGCTGTTTTCTATATAGCTTCATATCTTCCCTATAGTTGGCTTTAAGCGTATGGAGCTCCTCCTTCTCCTTCTTATCTAGCTCTGCGAGCTTCGTCATCCCCTGGCTATTAGCATTCTTAGGTAAGACTTAAACAGGTTCTTTAAGCTTTAGCAATTTAGTCTTAGGTGTTAATAGGTTAACATACTCCCAGAGACGATTGTTATTTACTTTTAACTTAATTACCTTAATCCATTTATCCCAATTGTTTGGGCTTGCAAGGATTACGGATAATATAATAACGGGTTTAGTTTCTTGTTGAGAATTTATTATCGTGGTTGTCTATAATTAAGATAATTAAGATAATAATTAATTGGAATAAAGGCTTTAGAATTAAAGATGATTTAGTAGACGGACCGGGCTTATAACTGTTGAACGGACAACTAGGTATAAGAACTCTGTCTATTAAAGAGGGCTCTAGAGCCTCTATATATACACCAGATAGGTGATAAATAGGTTACAAAGAGAATAACGACTACGTCGTTATTCGGTAATGGAAACAAGTATTTAGATATTCGATGAGACACTTAATAAGACATACGAGACATATAAGGAGACATACGAGGTAAGGAGCGGGGTATTAAGACATAGGGTTCTAGACTTGAAGCCAGTATTAAGATGGTAGTAAGGAAATCCGATCCAGTTCGATAATTATATACGCCAGGTGCCTGAAAGCACGGTCAGGAGTTGGCAGGGGCCGACTCTGCTGATGAAGATACTGGTAGCGCTGGAGGCGAGCGATACAATCAGGGCGAGGAACGAGAGGTTGGAGGAGTATAAGAGGGATGGGTGGAGGGGTTTATTATCTAGAGACAAGATTGGGGATGAAGTTGCAGATTAATTCCAGTTTTTTATCCGTTTTGGGAAAGACTTGCAAAAGCTGTTAGAGTAGACTCTGTAACCGACTACGGTACCCTGCCAAACCACCACTGTTTTACCTGCGTATTGCCTGCGTATTGCCTACGTATCACTTACGTATCACGCTGTTTTAGTTACGTATTAGTCTCCCCTTTTATTTATTTCCATACCTTCCTCGTGTATATAGAGAGGCTCTAGAGCTACATTTTATAATTAAGTCGCTCACTCAATTCTCCCATACTTGCACTGTTACAGTTATGACCCCGGCTCGCACTACCTGCTAACCAATCAATCTATTATCTTATTTAAGAAGTCACTACTTCTACTACCTTTGCAGTATCTTGAGCTTCTTTACCTATTAAATAAACGGATAATTAAACCTGACCAACAAACGTACCAGAACTTTCTAGAACGAACAGACGAATTAAATTGTTAAAATAAGGTTTCGCCAAGACGCTAACCTAGACCCTGCCTAAACTATTAAAATTCTAAAAATGATAACTAATATAAACGAATCTTTATTTAAAATTAACCTTATTCTTAATAAGCCATCTAATTGGCTTCTATAGTTCTTTGTTATTTAAGATACTGCCAAAACTAATAAGGTATGGCAGTACATTAACCCATTAAGGAAGAAAGATGAGCTCCTAAAGCTAGAACCTCTAAAACAACCTACGCCTATAGACGTACTTCCTGCAGCTACATTAATAGCCAAGCTAGATCCAAACCAACTTATTGCCTATAATTAACTATACGCGGAATATAAGAACGACCTCCGTATATACTAGAAGCAAGAGCAGGCCATAAGTGATATTAGCAATTATATTGTTTGCATAACATCGGCATCCTACCTCCCTCTTATTAACGACCTTAAAACGGTACATAAACGCCTTAAAGCATTAAAGATGGCACTTGCCCCTACTACCTTGGGTTAAAAGCACGACGTTCTTAACTAATATATGGCTCTAAAAGCCTATAACAAAAAGCAGAGCGTTAAAAAATGGTTAAATAACTAGAGGAACGTCTATAAGCTTGCAGAATAATTGGAGCTTCTAAACATACAAGATTTTAGGCCATACTACAATTTCGTATAAGTAATTAAACCTATCTCTTCTAGCTTTATAGAAGTACTAGAAGTAGATCTTATTTAAAAAAAATAGAAAAATAAAGAGGCCCCATCTATTATCGACTTTATTAAGGAATTTAAGGAACACTACTGTATGTAGCAAGCATCGTCTACCTTAACTGCCAATAACTCTATATTTGTAACCCTTTAAAATAATTCCAATTCCAATTTAGACTCTAACAGCAGTTCTAATTCCAACAGCAATTTAAATTTAAATTTGAGATGGTATAAGGAATGCATATGCGGCCTTATACATTAATTTAGTAACTGCTACTACATTATTAAGCATAAGCGCCCTTAAGGATAGAGATCAAGGGCAGATATCTAGAAGAAAGTAGATAAAACTATCTTATCTACGCCTTAAATTAAACGCATTATTAGCCAAATCTAAAAAAGAGGACAGAAAGCAAAGGAGAATAATTAGAAGAACACAGAATCTATAATTAATTTTAATTCTAAAACCCCAGCTTCTACTATACCAACTAGCCATACTGCCGCATTTAGTACTGGTTAAATTCCTTTTAAACTCCAGAACACCTAGATACTTAACCCTAGTGTAGATACCCACGTCTATAATAATAAAGAAGACTTTACCTTCTCCTACCTAATAGCAGAAGACAACTACCTAATTACTAGCGGAAATTTTAAGAAATTTTAAGCCTATAGAATAGTAACCATTACTGTTAATACACCTACTGGGAAGTTAAAAATAAAGCTATCCTATATAGCACTAGTACCCACCATATTTATAAATATTATAGCACTCTTAAGAGCTACTAATAATAATATCCATTTTAACTTAGGATAAAACTTGCTATACTATCTAGTAACTAGCGAAATAGTATGCTATGCAAAACAACTAGGGGGCTACTAGGCACTAATATATAGAGAGCCTACCCTAGATTTATTAACTCAATTAACCTTCTTAATAGGAAGATTTTAGCCAAGCTAAATGGCCTATAAACTAATTGGAGCCACAGCTACAAGATGGTATAAAATTCTTGGCTATATAGGACCTAATGCTATTACGCAGCTTCTAAAGTACGTCATTGGCATAGAGCTAACCGAATTTAAAACTAACAAATAAGCACCGCTTAAAATTAAATGTAAAGTTTGCTTACTAGTAAAGCATACGCAGCAGATCTCTTAAAGATAAGAACACGAATTTCTAGCCACTTAACCATTTAAATGGCTAGTATTTAATATTATCTACCTTAGAGTACTAGGGTATAACGGCGATAGATATATTATGCATTTCTATTACATATATTCCAAATTTAACTTTATATATACCGCTAAGAATAGGGATAAAGCTACTATCTTACCTACTATTCGCAAGACTTACTATTTAATTAAAATATAATTCCACTAAGATGTTACCCTCTTCTAGAGTAATAATAAATAAGTATTTAGACAAACAGAAGACATGCTAGAGACGTAGTATATAGATAAAGGCATTACTTTTAAATACCAAGCACTATATACTAAAGAATAAAATAGTGGATGTAACGGAACCTTGTAGCTTAGACTACGGTGGGTTCTGTTATTAGGCTAGGTATATAGGTACAACAAAAACAACAACGTAATAATAACTGGTGGAGTGGTTGCCTAATAGATTAACTCCAATTATATTCTAAGATTCACTATAAGGAGAGAACTATCTATAGTAGGGACTAAGGTCCTTTAAATACACAACTATACTCCTAAGAAATCCTCTCTTATACATAAGGTATGTGTTATCTGTATTAAACATAACGTCCCTTCTATTTAATATAGTCAATACGTTTAATACTATATGACCTCGGTTACCATTTCTCGTTACATAGTTCCACCAGATCCATTCTGGACCGTGCCTATATTAACTAACTAGCTTCCGCTAACTCCTCTTTAAGTAGTTATAATATTATACTTAAAGCGTCCATAACACTATCTCCCTCCTCTTTATCTTTGTTTTTAAAGATTCCTAATATCTCCAAGTTATCCACTAGAGGTGTAATGTCTGTTTAATTAGTCTGGTTAATATTTTTACTTATTATACCTAAAGCTTCTTCTTCTCTTTCCTAGGTTAAGCGTTGCCTTTATATGGTTTCCTCCATACTATTACTTAGTGAAGTGATGGCGATTCCCTACTTAAGGTATATAAAAGAGGGGTTGGTCTGTGTTACGCTAGCAAGTCCTTTATTTTAATAACCCTCTTCTTACTCTAAGTGCACTAAAGTAAACGTTTAATTATCCTGTGACGTTCGCTTTATTTCTAATGCTAAGTATATACGTCCTATTACTTTTAACAGTCTTTAAGTTCCCTAAGTAACTTGTTATAGGGTCTTATGTTTAATCTACCGCTATAAAGCTTAATAGTAAGCTGGCCTCCGCACTACTTAAGGTTTAACATGCCTTAGAAGAGTCTACACGCGTCCTTAAAGCTTAACATTTAGCTTATGCTTGTCTTTAACGCCTTAAACATGTCCATAAGAAGGTTTGTTTTAAGGAGTAGAAACTAGTTTAACAGGGTCTATCTAAGCTAGGTAATAAAAGGATTGGCTTTCCTTTTATAAGGGAAACAACTTTAAGTAGCTTAGCAATTGCTCCTCTTAGGTCCCCCTTAGGTGACTCTTTTTTTAGCAATCCTTCTTTATTTATATTACCTAACCTACTTTCTTCTAATACTCCCGTACCTTTCCTATAGCGTTTCTTAGGTTACTTAGTGGTTTCTAAGTAGTCTTACTATAGCCTATCCACTTTACCTTATACCACGTTTTGTTATCTACGTCCTTATAACTAATAATCTTTAAAACTTACCATTTATCTTTCTTTTGTCCTCTGTACGTGTCTGCCTTATAGACTAGTAGCTTAACATTTCCGTGTACTGGCTCTAGCATTGCGATATATTATATAGGGTAGATTTTCATTTTGGCTAGTAGGTTTAACTTATACGTAACTAATAAAATTCTTTGCTTAACTTTAAAAGGTCCTAGTCTAACGTAATCCAACTTCTTACTTAGTTGTTAACTCTTAAAATTTTTATATAGTAGCCACACTTTATCTCCCTCCTTAAGATCTGGTCCCTCAGATCTCTTAGCATTATAGTACCTTTTTATTCATTCTTATACTAGTTTAGCTGTTTCTTTAAGGTCTGTATAAAGATTTATTAACGTCTCCATTCTTTACTTAGCTGTGCTACTCGTCTTTTTTACTTAATGTGGTAATAATAATGTTCTTAGCTCGTATCCGTAATTCGCCTTAAATAGTAATATCCCCATTTCTTCTTATGGTGTTACATTATATGTAAATTATATAACTAGTAATAGCGATACCTAATTATTCTGTGCGTAATTAATATAATACCTCAGATACTATTCTAGTGTCTAGTTTAGTCTTTCTATTTATCTATCCATCTGCGGATAATACACTATAGATATTGCTACGCGAACCCCTTATTCTGCCAGAAACACTTCCCAAAATACTGCTATAAATTTTGGATCTCTATCCGATATAATCTTGTCTAGTGCTCTATGTCTTGTAAACACTTCTTTTATATAGATTCTAGCAATATCTTCTACTAATATCTCTTTAGTATATGCTATAAAGTATCCCTACTTTATTAGCTTATTTACTATTACTAAAATCGCGTTATAATCTTATCCTATAATAGGATCTCTTAACTTTAGTAACTTAATAATAAAGTCCTATAATATAACCTCCTATGGTCTTCCTAGTGTCTTAATAGGTTATAGCCTCCTATATAGCTTATGCCTTATTAGTTTGTTTCTTTGGTAATCTAGATATTTCTTTATAACTTGTCTTACTAGTCCCCAGATTCCTTAAATAATATACTCTTTTTAAAGTCTTAACACTAAGCCTATAGCTCTACTATGTCCTTATATTATTTCCTTATAGAATTCCTTAATAAATTCTTCTGTAATAGACTTAGGCATATACATTACTTCTCTGTTTTTATATTGCTCTAAGTTTGGATCCTCTGCCTATATATCTTAGATCTTCTATATCTACTTACTCTCTAGTAGTTTATAGATCTGACTTTCTTTGGTCGCTGTAATCTTTAGATAATTATACCTAATTAATCCATCTTAATTCTTTTATAACAAAGCCCCCAATAGCTTTTTATCACTTTATAGTTTAGCTTTTCTGCTTAGAGTGTCTACTCGTGCATTATCTATACCCTTAGTATACTAAATTTTAAAATAGTATTCTATAAGCATTTCCGCCCATTTAACCTGTCTTTAGTTGAGTTTCTTTATTATTAGGAATCCTATAAGGTTCTTATAGTCCGTCTTAACTATAAACGGTTTCTCTGTGCCTTGTAAGAATGCTCTCTATTTTTTAAGTACTGTAACTATACCTAATAACTCCTTGTTGTAGATGTCATAGTTTAACTCTAGTGGTGTTATCTTCCAACTATAGTATGCTACTAGGTGCCATCCATCTTAATATTTCTATAGGAAGCACGCTCCTAGTATAAAGTCTAATGCATCTGTTTCTACAACTATCTCTAAACCTGGTTAATAGATCTTAAGTACTAGCTCCTAGGTAAATAACTCTTTAATTCTTTTAAATAGTTCCTATTACTCCTTTCCCTATGCCTATGGTTCTTCTTTTTTCATTAGCTATATAAATGGCTCAATATCCTGTAACTATTGCACTATGAACCTTCTATAATAATTATAAAACCCTAGGAATGATCTTAACTGCGTAACATTCTCTAGTTCTTGCCAATTTACTATAGCCTTGATCTTCTTTAGATCTATACTAAGTTGGCCTAGTTTAATAATAAATCTAACAAAATTGGTCTTCCTAATAAAGAACTTGCATTTCTTAATTGCTACTAGCATCTATTCTTCTTATAGTCTCTTTAAAACCCACTTAATATGTTCTCCATGTTCTTCCTTACTCTCTAAGTAGATAATAATATTATTAAGGTATGCTATAATAAATTTATCTAAGTGTTCTCCTAACACACTATTAATTCACTTCTAGAATGTTGCTAGTGCGTTTATAAGCCTAAATTGTATAACTAATAGCTTATATAGTCCTTCCTTTGACCTAAAGGCTGCCTTCTATTTATTGCCTTCCTTGATTCTAATCTAGTGGTACACCCATCTTAGATCTATCTTCGTAAAGATCTTTACATTGCCTATCCTATTTTAGATTTTGCTAATTAAGGGTAAAGGATATCTATCCTTTCTGGTAATGCTGTTTAACTGTCTATAGTCTATACACATCCTAAGTTTTCCATTTTTCTTTAGAATGAATAACACTGGATATCCTACTAATAACTATAATGGTCTAATATATCCCTTTTATAAGTTCTCCTAGATAAACTCCTTAAGCGCTACTAACTCTATTTTAGTAAGCTTATAAATTAGAAAGAACTTTAAACTTATTCCTTCTTTTAATTCTATCTTATAGTCCTAAGCTGTATATTCTAACAGCTTTTTACTTTCTAGTGACTATAACTTTTTACTATACTTATAGTATCTCTTTAGTATATAACTTAAGCCTTGTTTAGTCTCTTCGTATATCGCTCCAACTTAGTACTATACCAACTTGGTTTGCTATCGCACTTTACGTCGTTATATATCCTTAATATTGACTTAACCTATAACCCAATTAATCTTTAGATTGTACTTCTATAACCAAGGCATTTCTAGTATCGCCTTATCCTGTCCTAATGGTAGGATATTAAAAGACATTCTAACTGGTCTCCCTTTAATAGTTATCTAAATAGGTCCTATTTTAAGATTAATAATACCTCCCCTATAGGCTATCTAATCTCCTAAAATTATTATAAGTAGATATAGGTGTTCCTTCTGTCTGTGTAGTAACCCCATCCTTTCCACTGCCTTTAGTGATATATGGTTCCTAGTTACTCCACTATCTACTAACGCTTTAAACTGCTAATCTTGCTACTTAGCTCTTAAATTCAGGTGTTATTTTTAAATTCCTTTAAGGGTCTAAGGCTCTAATACTAGTTCCCTCTAGTTTTATACGCCTCCCCTTTTTCTAACTGTTAGCTGCTTAATCCTACTTGTACTTAGTCTATCTTTAACTAATACTTAGTTCGTTTCTTTTCCTCTATATACCATAGATAAGTATTCTTTAGGTACTCCCACCACTGTTATCTATCTAGGTATTCTTCCATAAGGAATCTTTCTGGTTAAAGTATTAAGTCTCCTTAACCTTGTACTTCTACTAGGTGCCAACTATGTATATACTTAGCATTCCTAAACCACTTTTTCTCTAGTGCCTAATACATTTTTGCTAAGTACTTCCGGTTCTTGTCTTTAGGTACTCTATATATATTACACATGTTATCTACATAAGCTATCCACGATAGTATATAATACGCTGTATGTTTTAGGTTAACTCTTGGTTCATCTTTATCCTTAAGTTTAAACCTATACCTAGTTAACCTAACCACTAGTATCTCTACTGCAGGTACTAAGATTTATTGCTCACTTTTCTAGTCCCTGGATCCCTCTTCTAGGTTCCTTAATATTATAATCAATGCTCCTTTAATATAACTTATACGTTTTTCCGTAATGGGTTGGTCTTGGACAACTTTTTTATCTAGCTATATATAAAAGTCTTCCTATTCGTCACTGTGTTATTGCCTATACCACTTTCTATATAACTGGTTTAGTATATATAGTCTATCTGTTAGAAAGTACCTTATTATCACTGCATTATAACATCCTTTAGTATGTCTTTCTTTAAACCTAGTTAGAATATCTAGATCCTCTTCTTATTCCAGTTCATCTAACTATTTTACCCTTAGTGTCCCTGCACTTGGCCTATTAGTAACTCTTTATATAGGTACTCTATTCCTTATATGACCTGGCGTAGCTAATCTCTTATCTAGCTTTTGCTCTTGCTATGCAATAATTCTTATCCTAAACTTATCCATAGTTTCTTGTTTTCTGTATCTTGCAGCTAGATCCTTATAGTCATCTTACTTTTTAATCCTAGTATTAACTGTTTAATCTTTAGGCTAAACACTGCGTTTACCTAGGATTGCTAACGTTCTTATTTATTCTCCAAACTTGTAGTTCTTGAACTTGCGTCCTATACTTATTTGTTTATTACTAAACTAAGTTACTGCCCTTTCCCATCAGTTTTCGTCCGTTGTAGGTCCTTAGGTGTATCTTATCTCACTTTAAGAATCTTAAGCTTCTCTTATCCCTTCTTAAGAATCTTAAGCCTATGGCCTTTTGCCTTTATTAAGTAATGAGCTAGCACTAGCAGTTATCTACTTACTTAGTTTCTTCTAAACATTGCTCCTATCGTCTTATAAAGCAATGGAAATCGTATCTAATAGTGTTATAACATCCGTTACTGAACCTCGTTCGGTAATGGTCTTAGTCTCTACTTTTGTTACGTTATTAAGGTTTAAGTGCTCCTAGTTAGCCTCTTTTTCATCCTCGTCGCTAATAATTAATAAGTACTCCAACTCTATTGTCATTACTGCTAATCTTTATCCGTATATTACTGTAACATCTTAATCTAGCTTATAGAGTTAATCTTATTCTTTATCTAACTCTCTGGTTCCTTAGAGTCCTTTTAACTCTGGCTTTTATAGCTAATAGCTTGCGCCATACTTAGCATCCTTATAAATTTGGCATACGTTATTGTAACAATACGCAAAACTGTTAATTAAACATTCTTTTATTCCTTACAGTGCACCGTCGTCCCTCTGTATATATGTGCCGTCTGCTAGTCTAGTTCCCTTTACTACGTGGTTACTCTAACCACCTTTATAGTCTTTGGCAAAATGACCCTATTTTCCATAATTTATATAAGCTCTATCTTTAAACCATCTTTCTTGCTATAGAGTCCACCTAAACATCTTCTACTATTAAGATCCCTGGTTTAGCCTCTACTCCTTAGTTCTTTAATCACTTAATCCTTAACCTCTAGGTTTCTATAGTTTCTTTTCCCACCTTTAGGTTTCTTTAGTACCACTTAGGTCCATTAGCTCTACGCCATTCTATAGTTTTTAACTCTATATCTGTCGTTGCGTACTCTACGCCTTATATAACTATAGAACTCTATCTTGCCCTCTTTTAGCTTATTCCCTTTAGTAGATTCTATTATTAATCTTTATTAACTAATCTATTAACTCTCTTAGAGTATCTACATCTTCTATTAGGATAATTGCGTCCTAGACTTTAGCCTTAAGTCCCTATTTATACTATACTATAAGCGCCCTATTATTCCACTTAACCTACATAGCTAGTGTTTAAAACTGCGTTATATACTTAATTACTAAAGTGCGTTATACTAAGTTCTAAAGCTTTTATTCCGCTGTGGTTGTGGCCTCCAGGTCTCCAAATATCTATATTAATCACTCTGCAAACCTATTCTAACTGGTAAATATATACCATACATCCTAGTTAGTAGTTATTATGCCATTAGCCTATATTTCCGTAAGATACGGCTTAAACTACTTAAGTGCCCTCCCTGTCAGGAACAATCCTACATAGGCTACTTAGTCTAACAATGTTGCTAACTTCACTCCTTCCTATACTACCTTAAAGTGCATCTGCATAAGAAATCCCTTAAGCTTCAACTTCTCTCCTAAGAATCGTTTAATTAAAGGTAACTTAATCTTTACTGCTCTAATTCTATTAATGCGTTCTTTAAGTATCCTATTATTATCTTATAAGTAATTAACCATTTCCTATAACTAACCTTACGTAACCACTTAAGAATCCCCATTATCCATACTGGTATCACCTAGCCCTAAGGTTATAGCTCCTATTAACGCCGTTATAACTAGTGCTGCTCTTAGTGGCATGTTGTTTAAGTTTGTTCCAATACCATAACCTTAGTAGTAAATATATAACGGAACCTTATAGCTTAGACTACGGTAGGTTCTGTTATTAGGCTAGGTATATAGGTACAATAAAAATAACAACATAATAACAACTAGTGGAGTAGTTGCCCAATAGATTAACTCCAATTGTATTCTAAGATTCACTATAAGGAGAGAACTATCTACGGTAGGGACTAAGGTCCTTTAAATACACAACCATACTCCTAAGAAATCCTCTCTTATACATAAGGTACGTGTTATCTGTATTAAACGTAACGTCCCTTCCATTTAACACAGTTAATATATTTAACACCACGTAACCTTGGTTACCATTCCTCGTTATATAGTTCCACTAGATCCATCCTGGACTATGCCTATATTAACCAACTAGCTTCCGCCGACTCCTCTCTAAGTAGTTGTAACATCATACTTAAAGCGTCCATAACAGTGGAGTAGAACAATCTGGATAAACCCTTATAGAATAATTAAGATCTATATAGCTAAAGGCATCTTTATCCCTATTTCTAGGACCAGAAGCTTTCCTTACTACTAGCTATACCCTTAATTAAACGCTAAATAAGCAATTAGGGTAGAAAACTCCGTATAAGATTATCTACGGTAAGCCGCCATTACTTACCTATATGTATAAATACGGTTGCAAGACCTATACGCTAAATAAACAGGTTAGAAAGGGAGACAAGCTAGCTCCTTATGCATTAATTGGACACCTAGTTGGCTATAATTTAACTAATATCTACTAAATCTGGATTCTAAGCTTTTACAAAGTTATTTAAACTAGAGATGTTATATTTAACAAAACCTTATTTTATAACCCTAAGGGTTAGAATATTAACTACCTACTAAGGGAAGCATCAGTGGTCGCATAAATAAATATATTTATAAGGAATTATGAATATATTCATAAATACATTCATTAAATGAATTAAATATTTTAAAGTCCTTATAAATGAATATATTCATAAGCCTTGAATATGCCAAGAAGGGTAGCGTAGTAGGTGTAGGCGGGAAGTTGGAGGGTATAGGCTAGAAAATACGCCGGAATACCTATATATACGTATGTAAATCTTAGTAAGCAACCTTATAAATATATCTATAGCTTATAAATAAATAAATATTTAGGTACGCTTATGAATATAAATTGAATATAAGGGTTATATTCTGAATATATTCATTTATACGACCACTAGGAAGCATTGGTGTTAGTCACATAGGGTAACTCACCAATAACAACTACTCGAGTAGGTTACAGTGATGTTGGTTAATAAAGCTTCTATTAGAATGAGGAAGGGCGAGGAGCTTAAGACTCCTCGCCACGCTAGTGCCGCGGCGTCACGTAATAACCGCTTGCCTAATTCCCAACACTAGCAACTCTTCTTTTGTGGTTGCCATCTATATACAAATACTGCTTGACTAGCGTAATAAATATCAATCCTCCTTACTTACTATTGCCACTATAATATAAGTCTCGCTGTCCTAAAATTTGCCTTTTAGCACGTGGTGCTTTCTTACTTGGAGTTGTAGGTGGATATTATATTAGGGCCGCTAAGGCGCTAATTGTAAGCGAGCCAATAGCGATTTTCCGTGCTAGGTATGGAAAATCCTAATTAGCTACTCTTAAATTGCTATATCTCCTACTCCCTTTTAACCTAACCTTTAACTTGTATATGTAGAGTATTTGTGTTAACGAACGTCTCTAGTGCCTTATTTGGGTTTGCCTTTGTTATTATATCTACTAGGTTGCCTTGGCTATTAATCTACCAGATTTTAAAGAGTTCTTAACGCTTATAGGATTGCCAAAGTGCTATAATATTAATTATAAGACGCTTCTCCTTTATAGTACCAAGCTTAACTAAATACTTATAGAGGGAATATAAGTTGGTGCATATGATTGTAGGGATAATAGGGAGTTTAAGTTAATCTGTAATTATCTTTAGGGTAGTTCTAATTGCAATTGCTATATTAACTCCGCTAACCATTCTATATATCTCTAATGCTAGAACGCTTTAGGTAATATACTTACTCTTAGTTAAGCTCTAATGGATAAGATTGCCGTAGATTGTGAAGTTATTCTCTCTAGTAGATTTATTTGTAATGATGATCTTATATCCTAGCTAGGAGCTAAAATCTTTATTGTTTATAAATAATCCATTAACAAATACAAAGAGCTTAGCGGTAGGAAGATTAATAGGCATATAGAGTAGTCCCTAATTAAAATGGTTTATTTACTAGGAAAGACGCTTATTTAGGGCAAGGATGTTATCCTTAGTTGGTTCCTGGTGTTAAGCGGCAACAGAGAGATTAAATAAAGCCTTGGGTTAATAGATAGAAGTAATATAAGCTCCGTGAGCGCGTTACTCTATATATCCTTACTTTAGAGAATTAACGTCAATAACGTTAATCTTCTTGCCTTAATCTTTCTGGCGTAAAGCAATAGAATCCTTATTTAGGGAGAGGATGCATCTATTAAAAAGTAATAGTGTTATTAAATTAAGCTTTTCCTTTAGCTTTGCTATAAGATTTGCCTTTACTAGCTTATCTTCTTTAAGAGCTAAGAATTGGTCGTCTCCTAAGATAATTATATTATTAGTTTATATGCCAACGATTCCAAATGGAGTTTCTATAGTTGTAATAAGGAAGCAGGGATTAAATATAGAAGTAGTTATTAAGAGCTTCTCTTTATAGTGCTTGCTATAAGTAGCCCACTAATAAGTTCCTACCTCTGCGATTCCATATAATGGCTTAAGTACAACCATGATTGTATCTTTGGGATATTGGTAGTGAATTTGCTCTAGAAGGTATGCTAGTATTAAGCACTAAAGGCGCGTCTTTAATTGGGTATAGGCCTAAGTAATATCTTATAAATAAACTACTATTCTATTTTTTATTAAGGAGGGAGCTAGCGCAATAATAACTCGCTAACTAGCTTGTTAAATTGTAGGGGATTACGTAAGAATTACTTCCTTACTATTGTTGTTATAACCTTAAATAACTAGTCTTGACTTCTTAAATAGGGTATTAGTAGCTTTGCCCTTAATCTTATTAACTATTCTTAACTTAAAGATACGAACTCTATTAAACTTGGTAGGGTTATACTTCTTAAATTTAAAGACTCCTCTTATAATAAGACCGTTGATCTCCTGCTTATTAGATACTTAAAAAGGAGCTCCTGGAGTTATAATATAGCCTTTCTTTTAGAGCTATTTTGCGAGCTTAAAGTTAGCCTTCTCTTTAGCTATTATAAAGGCCATTAATAACTTGTCTTTACTCTTAATAGCAGTAACAAATTGCTCTTTAAAATTAATAAGGTGTTAGCAATTTTATAATCCCTTTAGGCAACCTCTACCGCGTTATAGTTGCGGCATATCTGCTATAATTGTATTAGGATTATAGTCGCCTTCTAGAGTATATTAATTGTAGTTCTCCTTTAAGGTATCCTTTAGGGCATCCTATAAAGGCTTAGAACTATTGTTTCTATAGTAGGGCTTAATAATAGTTAAGTGGAATTAAGTGGGTCTATAGGGTATTTAAAAAGTGCAAGTCTAACTATTAATTATAATAAGTTTATATAGGCCTAACTATCCTCCCTTTTTACGCCATACGCGTACCTTAGATTAGAGTGGCAGATTAAGCGTAGTTAAGGTATTTAGGCCATTTCTTATTCCTAGTACGTCGTTGACCTAGCGTGTGGCGTAGAGACGTTATACCTCTTTTATTGCTTTGCGAATAGCCTCCGCTCATTACGTAATAGATAGGGATAGTAGAGAATCGTTAGTTATTTAAGGGTAGGCGCTAAAGACTAGTAATATAGGTACAAGCCTATCTAGGCTAGCGGAATTATTAATAGCCTTAATAGCTATCTGTAAGATAAGCTCTTTGCTAGCGCCCTCTAGTTCTAAAGAAATAATCTTATATGCTTGTTGTAATAGCGTGTAATATCGTTCTACTTTTCTAACACTATTATGTGCCTTAATAGGGACTTCCTTAACCTTAATTTCTATTGCCTTTGCCTATTACCGAAACTCTATAGATAAGAAGTTTCTTTCTGCGTTATAAATAACTTAATTAGGGGGTCCTAGGTAGATATTAATCTAGCATAATTAAAGAGTATCCTATGCATTCCTAGCTAATATATCCTTTAGGAAACGTGCGGCTTAGAAAGAGGTTAAAAGGTTAATAACTTAGAGTACTAGCTTACCACTAAAATATATAATGTTAATAATAATACAGAAGTTAAAGTTGTAGTTATCTTTAAGGGTAAACTTAAATCGGCTAGGGGACTTCTGGTTTATTTAGTAGTAATAGCAGTACTTTATAAGATGCTTAATTGCCTTAACCTTAACTTTATGGCCTACTCGCTAAAGAACCCTAAGCAATTAGTAAACGGATGGGTAGCCAAAACGACGGTATAGTTGACGTAGCTTTGACTTAGTTAAGTGGCTTTAAGCAACGCTCTTTTCTAGTTAATAAAGGAGCAACTAGGGGTGACCCTATTTGCGTATAATAGGCACCTAATTATCTCCCTAAATAAGTATATTCTTAAGGTTATTAAGTTTAACGCCTAATTTATCTATATCTCTAATGTAAAATAGAAACAGGGTGTTTGTGGGAATAATATAGAAAGTGATATACCCTAAGGGGGTTTTAACCTTAATTGTGCTAAGAGAGATTGCAGTACCCTTGCTAAAATAAATTGTATATTAGCCTGCTGTTGATTAGTTAATCTAAACAGAGCTATTAAGCTGCTAAAGAGCTTAAACTTAAGGTTCTCCTACTATAGATACTCCTGCGGCTCTAGTATCTAGCATAATACTATAGAAGACGTTTGCTGAGTATCTATTGTTAAAGGAGAATATGGAACTCTCCTTTAGCTTATTAAAGATGTTTAACTTTGTAATAGCATAGAGCGTAGATTAGTCATTAAGAATAGCGATAGTTTATATACTATCTACCTTACTATACTTAGTGAAGTATTGGTTAGGAGAGTAGTCCTTAATTTCTATATCTATAAGAAGCTGTTTGGCCTTATTAACCTTACCCTTAAGATCTTCTTCGCCTTTATATTAAACCAGGAAGCTTTAGAAGTAGGCTATAGTAACCTTACAATTTCTAACATTTTGTGTGCTCTGGCGAAACTTATTATATGCCTCCTTTTGTTTGTTAAGAGGGTGCCTAGTTAACTAGCAATTTAGCTTCTTATAAACATAGCATTTCTTCTATTAATTGTTTTGAGATAAACCTCCATAAGGACCTCCATGGTTGCTTTATAGTTAATATTAATTATACCCTCTACCATATCCCCTACCCTAGCCACTATATGTTTGATTAGTCTAGTTATAATCATGTTAGTTAGTTGGGTTAATTAAAGTAGGTTAGGGTTAGGTATTAAATTGCTATACTTCTTAAGAGCGCAGAGTAGTGCTAATAGAGGATTTTAATTAAGTATATACTCCTTTATAAATATTTGCAGGATTAAAGAGGGCAAGGTTATATTCTTTAACACCTTAGCATGCGCTAATAACTTAATTACATAGGCTGAAGTCCTCTTAATATAATTTGGATAAACTACACTAAATTATCTAAAGTCGATTAAAGAGCTTTTAAAAATAGTTAAGTTAAGAGGTATCTAGGTTTATAGTAATAATTCTTAAAAAGGTAGTCTCTCTCCACTCCAATATATACTGCTGCTTATTCTCTTCTATTTTAAAGTGGCATCTTGTCTTATATATTATTTGGTTGAAATTATATCCTTTTTCTACCAAATGATTATAATAGAAGGTACTAGCGCGGCCCTTAAGTATAACGGAATAAGCATTATAATATTAGTTAGGTTCCAGTCCAACCTTCTAGCAATAGTTATAGAAGATACGCAGCTTTAAATTAAGGATATTATATAGTTCCCCACTAAACCTCTTCTCCTGGTCTGAATAGAGTTTCGTAAGCTCTGTAAGCATTTTTAAGGTGCCTCCGAGCGGTATTAGGCCACGTTAAAATTACATTAAAGATTAAGGTAGGGATTGCTTTATAGGCTACAGTGGAGATATAGAGCTTAATAGAATATAGCGTGGTACCTAATCTTCCTATAGTAGAGTTTAAAGGTTATTAAATCGCAAAGCAAGGGGGTCTTGCGCTTGCTCTTAGGGGGCAGTAGTTAAAGTTGCGGGTTAAATTAGTGGGAGTAATAGGTATAGCACGTAAGAACTCGTGCCTAGAGCAATGGAATTAGAACATATCTCTATTAGTATATTATTTAGATTCTATTGTGAGTTAAGCTTCTTTATATTACATAGTTGGTGCTTAATCTCTTGTGGAGTCCATTTATGCTCTTTTTTTATGTTAATAACTTACTCCTAAATATTGTCTCTAATAGTGTCTCTATCTATAGGGACAAATACTCCATTCTCCTAAAGGAAGTTACGGAAGTCTTATACGATATTCTTCTTTGTAAGGGCCTATGTTTCCTTTATCTATCCAATAAAGTCCTCCTTTATGCAATACCATAGCACAGTATTGTTATATTCGCTGTCTGTGTATTGTGCTATGCAGTATAGTAAGAATCCGTTTAGGTCCTATTGCTTGGCGTTTATAGGGTTAATGTCTTTATCCTATATCTCTGGGTTAATGTCGTTCTCGTACTTCTTTGGGTAGGTTAACGCCATAATAGAAGTAGAATTGACGGGGTGTTGTACGTTAAAGGTAGGTAGGATTTTCGGCTTTATAGGATCTCGTAGGTTTACTATTAAAAGGTAGGCAATTTAAGGCGTAGTTAACGCGTTTCGGACGTTGACTTAGAACCCTAGGTTTAGTAATACTTCTAACCTAAAGTACTTGACCAAATCTTCATAAACGCGATTGTTCTGCGTAATAGACGCAACTTGGTATCTCCTAGTACTCAGTGACACTTCTGTTACTAGTTTTCCGCAAGCCTAAGGTAGCACAGTATCGCTAGGAACCTCTACACGAGACTATCTCTTCTGTCGATAACCTAGCTGCTCTATGGTTAACTGTGTGTTCAACCACTAATCAGTGTTGGTCACACAGGGTAACTCACCAATAATGACTACTCGAGTAGGTTATAGTGATGTTGGTTAATAAAGCTTCTATTAGAATGAGGAAGGGCGAGGAGCTTAAAACTCCTCGCCACGCTAGTGCCGCGGCGTTACGTGACGACCGCTTGCCTAATTCCCGACAATTGGAAGACACTATTTAGATAATTAATCTACCAGAACCTCTTAAAGATAAATCTAAGGATAAATCTATTTTATATAAACCTATATTAAATATAGATTAAATAACTATATTAAATAACTTAGTAGAGCTTCCTATAAAGGATATTAAACAGCTACTAATACCTAGTAGAATAGTATCTCCAGATCTGCCAGAAATAAATACCATACTAGGAGGACTTTAAGATAATATCTTAGATATAATTAAAACAGGTTCTACCTAGTTAAGCAGTTTATTAAAACCGTTAAATACAGCTCCATAAGCTAATAAGGTCTCGGCCAATCCTTCTGCCAACCTTATCCTACTAGAAGGCTCCAAATAAATTTAACGTCAAGCATACGCAGCAGCACTAGCTAATATACCTACCCTATTTAGTTACTATGCTGGCTTTGCCACAGGACTAGTAAAGGACATTAACCGAACTAGATCCTCCCTATATTAAGACAATCTTCCACTAGAACTAAATAATCTAAAAGAGCTAAGAAAGCACCCTTTAACTACTAGCTTTTAAAAGGTAATGGAAAAAGAATACAACGACCTAAAACGCCAAGGGATATTTAAGACTGTCCTAAAGGAAGAAGCAACTAACAACTAGATCCTTCTGCTAAAATAGGTCTTTAAATATAAGTTTAATAGCAACGGCTACCTATAAAAGCTAAAAGCTTAACTATGCGTCCGTAGAGACCTATAGATTACTAAAGAAGAGACCTATGCAGCAACCCTAGCTGCTCAAATATTCCGTGCCCTTATGGCTATAGCAGCCGCATTTAATTTGGAGATTTAATAGTATAATGCTGTAAACGCATTTATAAATGCAAGACTAGACAAGCCAGTCTACTATTACTGCCTAGAAGGCTTTAATTAAAACGGATATATCCTAAAGCTACTTATGGCGCTATACGGATTAAAAGTCTTACCCCTACTTTAGTATAAAGAGCTTACTAATATACTGTCTAAATTCGGATTGAAGCCTATCTTAAGTACTAACTATCTTTATACTAATAGACGACTTATTATCTTCTTTTATATAGACAATATTACCGTCTTATTTGCTAAAAAGGACCTTTAAAGACTAGAAGAATTTAAAGCTAAACTTTTACATTAATATGAGATCTGTATGCTAGGAGACCTATAATAGTTCCTAGGAATTTAAATTGAACAAGATTATGCAAGCAGAAAGCTCTGGCTCTGCCAAGATTCCTATATTAAAAAGATAGCCAATTAATTCAATATTTAATTAGGAAGATTTCCTAAGTTACTACTTCCTGCTAAAGAACTAATTCTATTAGACCAGTAAACAAACCCTTAAAGGACACTAGCCTACTAGTAACGGGTTGGTTCTCTTACGCACCTCACTATATTTAAAAAGCCTAATATTACTAAGACATATTCTAAGCTAGCTAAATTCCTTACCAATCTAAATTAAAAGCACCTTAATATATTAAAACAAGCCATTGCCTATTGCCTTAGAACAAAATCTATAGCTATTAAATACTCTGGCAAAGTATTTAGAGTATACATCTACTTTAAAAACTCTAAGGAAGAAGATATTACCTTTTATAGAGTATCTAATACAGTATTTATGGACTATAAAGACACCAGATGGAGCTCTTAAGGATACCTATTTATACTATTTAGAGGACTGATTAACTAGAAGGCGACCCTATAGCAATTAGTGACTCGCTTAACTACTAAAGCGGAGCTTCTCTCCCTGTCTACGGCTGCTATTAAGATTATCTAGTGGCAACGTTTCTTTAAGGCAATTGGTCTTAATTTAGAATGCGAATTTACCCTACTATGCGATAATATGCAGACCGTATAACTCCTAAGACAGGATACACTAAAGCTTAACACTAAGCTTTGACATATTGACGTCCATTAGCACTGGCTCAGACAAGAGGTCTAAGACAAAAAGATTAACGTATAATGGGTCCCTACAGGCAGGATACCTGCCGACGGCCTTACCAAAATTCTACCCCGTTAAAGGTACAAGGCGTAGATAAAGTAATTAAATTTGGTGGATATTCAACATTAAATTGCTACTACATCATCTAATAAAGATTCTTGAACATTACCCTACTCCTAAATTGCATCTAAATTTCCTATTTTGGTATAGTTTTGACCTTCATTTTTTCTACAGCTTTGACTACACCGTTAAATTTGGGGGGGTGTATAACCGACTACGGTACCCTACCAAACCACCACTGTTTTACCTGCGTATTGCCTGCGTATTGCCTACATATCACTTACGTATCACGCTGTTTTAGTTACGTATTAGTCTCCCCTTTCATTTATTTCCATACCTTCCTCGTGTATATAGAGAGGCTCTAGAGCTACATTTTACAATCAAGTCGCTCACTTAATTCTCCCACACTTGCACTGTTACAGACTCTCGTGTATGAATATTTAGGGAGTTGGAAATTGCAAAGACCAAGACTGCATTTGACGAAGGAAATTGAAGGACTTTCAAAGTTTTTACGTGTACGAATGTATAGAGAGTTCCAAAACCGAATTTGAAATTTCATAATGCTGAAAAGTATCTATAACGAGTGGCTTACTAGCTTTTGATTTTTGAATCAGTTTTCGTCTTCATCCGCATACATGTCTTCGCCTTCGCTCAACTCGTATCACAGTTTGGACTCAGACGGGTCCTTCACAAAGGCTTCGTATCCAGAGCTGCCTGGAGTCATCCCCTTTCGGTACAGTCCTTCAAAATGGTCAAACTCCTCTTTGATTTGAGGCACTCTTCGATTCTTACGTTTTTTCACGCCGTTGGTATCATCTATTTCCTTGCATTTCTCGTTGAATTGCTTTGAGAGATCAGCCATAGTTGATTTTAGCATGGCCGTGACGATCTCCGCAATCCAGCCACGCTCTTCAGGCGTGAAAGACGTCAAGAAATTTGTCGTCTGGGGTGTCTTGGCCTTTGGCTTCCTGGCAACCTTCTAGCTTCATAAGCTTGGGGGTCTTAAGAGTGTGAGGCACGTCAGAGCCCTCTTTGACGTCAAGAGTCTTCTCTGGTTTGGCCTGATTCTGCTTATCTGAGATTTCCTTCTTCACACCCTCCTTTATACCGGCCTTCTTCATTCCAGGTACGATGCCTGCATCATACTCCTCTTTGTGCTCAAGATATTCGGCACGAATGCACTTCAGTGTCCGTCCGCACCGCAGCTCATCGAGGCCCACCCTATCGACTTGAACTTCTACTAAGGGATGGCCGCAGAATCCATCACCAATGAAGTCACCCCAGAAACGGTAATTGAATTTTTCGGCTATTTCTCTCATCAAGATCTCTGGTTTGCCCTGAAGTAGCTCGACGATGTACTCACGCTCCTTTTGCTCCTAAGGAACATCATAAGTCACACGCTTAATGGCTTCACGGCGGCGGTCGTTCCGAATTTTGATAGAGCGCTTGTCGTTCTAGTTTTTCGGTTCCGGATATGTCCAGGAAGTGGGTTATCGCCTGGGTAAACTAGTGTTTTTATCGATCCGCATATCGGTGAGAGGGATGGTAAGGTTGCTTGGTTGACAATCTTGCCGTCGGTTTTTTGAGATTAGCCGGCTACAAAACGGGGATTGCGGTTCTCGAATAAGGTGGGTATGACGGCTGCATCGGACGAACGCGCAGGAGGCGAGCACACATGGTCATGCGGGATTGCCCTGGGGTGAGTGCCCCAATCGTCGTTGGGTCCTGGGGCAGCCTTGTTATTGTTATGATCGATAGTGAGGAAGAGGTTCTTTGCTGCAACCTTCGGAGCGCTCTTCAGGAAACATTGAGCAGCAGCTGCTGATATGGATGCGACAGATCTGCGGTCTGACGGTACAGCCGAGGAGACGCGCTTCCGCTTTTGGCCCGATCCTTCAGCGGGCCCGTTGCAGATAATCATTGGTTCTGATATTCGGCACTCCGTGTCGGCGGCTTTCCGTAAAGTAAAGGAGGCTGTTAGAAGCAGGGTTGTCGATGATAAATGAATGAATAAATAGGCCATATATCATATTCAATTCATAAGCCAATCAAAATATCGCGATATGAATGAATAATTGCGATATCTTAGATACAGGTAATATCACCAGTCTTGGCATGGTGTAGTACTAAATTGATGCAGCCAACGTCTCCCTAGAGGTCTCTAC
>Ga0307507_10002096_pt1 | contig 43077 bp, 13 predicted proteins | sample 7_EM_MG_FD_207223 | JGI IMG/M metagenome (GOLD analysis project Ga0307507, IMG submission 207223) | Populus trichocarpa ectomycorrhiza microbial communities from riparian zone in the Pacific Northwest, United States - 7_EM | ecosystem: Host-associated > Plants > Roots > Unclassified | place... | reverse complement strand
TACGTACAGAGGCTCTGCACGAGGCTCTGCGCGAGGCTCTGCGTACGGAGGCTCTGCACGAAGCTCTACACGAAGCTCTGCGTACAGAGGCTCTGCACGAAGCTCTACACGAAGTTCTGCGTACAGAGGCTCTGCACGAAGCTCTGCACGAAGCTCTGTACGAAGCTCTGCACGAAGCTCTGCACGAAGCTCTGCACGAAGCTCTGCATGAGGCTCTGCGCGAAGCTCTGCATACGGAGGCTCTACACGAAGCTCTACACGAAGCTCTATACGAAGCTCTACGTACAGAGGCTCTGCATAAGGCTCTGCGCGAAGCTCTGCGTATGGAGGCTCTACACGAAGCTCTGCATTGGGTCCCCGCTATATTCCCGATAGCGTCTACACGTGTCTCTGCCTATGTAGCCGCCTTATTTTTTACCCTTCTTTCCTTTCTTACATCCTCCCTACCTAGGGAGGCACTAGAACGGCAGCCAGTAGAGGACCGTTGCTAGAACTAGATGACTATCGCTAGAACTAGACGACCGTTATTATGGTTTTCTTATCGACCGCAACTCGCTTCCAGATAAGAGCCTCCCACATTAAAATATCGTCTTTGTATACAAATTCTCATACAAATCAAATATAATCATATGCGCGGTACTTTTTTTTACTTAAAAATATATGAAGCTCTATTTCTTACTGGCTTTTCTATCACCAAGTCTTGGCAGGTGTTTTAGTTGATATGGCACCCCTATTAAGCCGTCGCAAACAAGCCGCGTTGCAGGTCTTAGTACCCTAACGCGCTCTATAAGGTCACCCTAGCTCTAGTTCTCTTACTAAGAATACTCTGCGCACTAAGGTTATACCTAAAAAAGGCAAAACTAATAACACGGAAGCTTCTCCTGTTGCCATTGAAGTAAGCGATAATGAGGTTGACTTCTTGGATGAGGACAATATTGGGATTAATAAGGATAAGAACTGTAGCTCTTTTACTACTATCCCCCCTAGTAAGGAGGGCTTTATTCTAGCTAGTATGCTACCTCTAGACTATTCTCTTAATAATTATAAGGTGACTTAATTGGCAACATAAACTTTACCGCGGCGGCGATATTGGTTAAGAAAGGTAGTAGAGAATAAGGAAGTATCCTCTTAGCGATCTTCTAAACAGGCTAGGAAGAAGACGTTAAAGAAGCTAAAGCCTTATAAGAAGCCACCTCCTTGACCAGTATATAAATCGCTGCGTATAATACTAGCAGAACGTTAAGCTACCGAAGCTGCTGTAAGAGAGGAGTCTCCCTTAGTATTATCTGAGGCTATATCCGAATTAGATGCAATACAGGAACTAGAGCCAGAGGTAGATTTAGAGATCATTTAATATACTCTTACTTAGCGTGCAGTAGTAGGAGCAATACCACTTGCAAATACTGCCAAAAGAGTATATATATATGGAGGTTTTGTATACTTTTAATTGATCGCCTGGATTAATAAAGTTTGAGTAAAACACCTAGGGCGATTTAAGCCTATTGCCTTAATTTAAGCTGCAGCTTTCTACGATCGGGGTATTAAAAAAGATAAAGTTATTATAGATCTATATAGCCATAAAGATATCTAAGCTATGGATTCTGTCTTAGACGCCTAGCATAGTGATAAAAGGAAGGGCTTAAAAGTAGAGGCTACTGTAACACTTTTAGAGCTCCCTACAACGTCAGATTTATTAAATTCGCTAGGAGGCCATACAACGCAGGCTCTCAGCACTTAACTAGAAATACTTATAGAGGCTATAACTAGCCAAAGTAAGAAAGGGAAGGCCTCCAGTGGCAGTGCTACTGCTATTTAACGCCTAAATCTACCCAGCATTATACTAAATAAAGTTATAGCCAAGAACGGAGGCCCACTAATCGCATTTTAATGGGAATGCAGAACCAACGTATACTGGAATAGTGGGCGTACTTACTGGGTTAATAGCAACCTAGATTACCCAGCAGATCACCACCTAATTAATAGAACTATAATAACATTATAAGGGAACAAGATCCTTAAGGGGAAGGCTACTGCTAATAAGCCTCCTACTTAAATTGCGATCCTATTAAGCCAAAAGGATGGTGCGATAAGGGCGCGATAGACAAAGGCTGTGCTTAATTATCCAATAAACTTCCCCCTTTATACCCCTTACCAACCACACCCTACTTAATATTAACACCTGCAGTATATACAGTACGCTCCTTACCTATATTAGTAGCCTGTTATACCTTAACAACCTCCCTAGTAACCTCCCCTAGTAAAGCCGGATAATTTAAATTAAGTAGTAGAGCCTCTAATAAGCCTAATTGCGCCTAGGCTTAATCCTACCGTAGAGCTTCACAACTACTTTAACTGGCTTTAAACGCAGCTATATTGGAGCTCGGTAGAGCTAATTACTAAGCTTAATTATATTACTGACACCCTACTTGAAAATGATTATAACTTAGAGGCCTTGTGGAATAAGAACGAAATTAGCAATAGCATATAGGAAGACCTTGGCTTTAAGGGAGGTGCCCTATTAAAGCTTTAATAAGACCTAAGGGCTTATAGGAAGTTTAAATTTGGGTAGGCTTTATATTCTTCTAGTATCTTTTATACTAATTATATATATAAGAAACTAACTAGTTAACTACTAGATAACCTACGTGCTGGAAATGTAATTGCGCAGCCATATAATCGCCTATATTTTGTATACTAAATCTTAAAAAGCTTCTAAAGTCTATATAGTCACCAAGACTGTGAATATTGCGTCGAACCTACGTCTTAAGGTTATAAAAAGCAAGCTTGATTAAGTTAAACTCTGGAGAATATGGTGGTAGATACTCTATATAGACGCTAGCTCTCTTGTAGAGGGTTTAAAGCTCCTGCTTCCTGTTAACTTTTATATATATATACTTATCTAATTTAACTCCCCTACCTGGTTTCTGTGAATTGATGCGTTATCTATAATTAAGATTGTACTAGGTATATACTATAGTAGAACTACAGCCTTAATCTAAGCGTTAAATATTTTAGTAGTAATAGAGCCTTAATATATTAACGTCCCCTTAAGGAAGCCATTACAGGTGTAGGCTAGTAGTATATTCTACTGCTTAGAGCGTCAAATTAAAGAGACCTTAATTGTAGGTAGATTGATAGGGCTCTACCCAAACTTCCTATACCTAGTTCTCTTATTGGCTCCTGATTTGTTAATAAACACTAACTGGCAAATGTCCTATATGATTTAGCGTCCCTTTTATAGGGAACGTAGATCCTTTGCCCGCTTAAGCGCTTTTCTTTATATTACCTTCCTACTCTATTAAACGCGTGAAAGTGTCTTCCAGATAGTTAAGAGGCCTATAATTATATTAAATTCGTTATATAGAAACTAGGCTATTTTATTAAGGAAGGCAGTTGGCCGATCAGTAAGAAATGCAAGAAGAGCCTATTAAAATTGGTTAGAAATTAACTAAACACTATAACGTTAATTGTCACGTACATTCTTATATAAAGTAGTAAGAACTCAAGGCCTCCCTATTCTAGCAAGGCTTGGTGGGTAAGGAGTCCCCTATATATCCAAAAATGTTCTAATACGGTATATCGTCGTTTTATATATTTGAGTGGCTGCAACAATCTATTTAACTACCCAGCCGTAGTATAAGGCGACGCAGATCTGCTAGACACGGTATAGAGGAAGCCTTGGGCTTATAGTAAGGAAATAGAGTTAAGAAGGTATGCGCATGTAATTATATTTGATTTGTATGAGAATTTGTATACAAAGACGATATTTTGATGTGGGAGGCTCTTATCTAGAAGCGAGTTGCGGTCAATAAGAAAACCATAATACCAGAACCAGACAACCGTCGCCAGAGCCAGACGACTATCGCCAGAGCTAGACAACTGTCGCTAGAACTAGACGACCGTTGCTAGAGCTAGACGACCGTCGCTAGAACTAGACGACCGTCTCTAGAGTTAGATAACTATCGCTAAAACCAGACGACCGTCGCCAGAGCTAGACAACCGTTGCTAGAACCAGACGACTGTTGCTAGAGCTAGACGACTGTCGCTAGAACCAGATAACCGTCACTAGAGCCAGACGACTGTTGCCAGAACTAGACGACCGTCGCTAGAACCAGACGACCGTCGCTAGAACTAGACGACCGTTACCAGAACTAGATAACCGTCGCCAGAACTAGACAACTGTCGCCAGAGCTAGACAACTGTCGCTAGAACTAGACGACCGTCGCCAGAGCTAGATGATAACGACTAGCCAGCGAGCACTATAAATGATTTGATCAATTAATCGAATCAAGGTAGCACAGACAGGTAGGCATAAATAGGGAGATGCTGATGGGTAGGTAGATACAGACAGATAAGCAGATGCAGATAGGTAAGTAGATATAGACAGGTAAGCAGATATAGACAGGCAAGCAGATGCAGACAGGTAGGCACAAATAAGGAGATGCTAACGGGTAGGCAGATACAGATAGGTAAGTAGATGCAGACAGGCAAGCAGATATAGACAGGTAGGCAGATGCTAACGGGTAGGTAGATATAGATAGGTAGGCAGATATAAATAGGTAGGCAATGCAGACAGGTAGGCAATATAGATAGGTAGGCAATGCAGACAGGTAGGCAATGCAGACAGGTAGGCAATGCAGACAGGTAAGCAATGCAGACAGGTAGGCAATGCAGATAGGTAAGCAGATATAGATAGGCAAGTAGATATAGATAGGTAGGCAGATGCTAATAGGTAGGTAGATATAGATAGGTAGGCAGATATAAATAGGTAGGCAATACAGACAGGTAGGCGATATAGGCAGGTAGGTAAGTTAATAGGTAAATAGGTAGAAGAGAACCATCGCTATATTATATTAAATTATCTAAAATAATATTATTTATTTTACTAGCCTTATAAACAGCTTTAAAGTAGCTTTTATTTATTTAAAATATGTTATTAGTATAAAAGAGGTAAATATAATTATGGTTGCCAAATGCGCAGATTACTGGCAGGTTGCGCGCAGGTTGCGCGTAGGCTGCGCGCAGGCTGCGTGTCAAAAAAACACGACATAGGCTAGTCGGTCGAGTTGCTAAATGACCTCAACTGCGCGCCAATTGCGTCAACCACCAACCATTAAGGCCATTGAAAGGGTACTATATTTTGCCGATGTTCTATCCTAACTCCGCCCTGGGAGAGAAATAGAATATAAACGTCATGCTCCTAGTTTTTATATGCCATTAATTTAACTCACCTTTAAATTTGACCTTTTAACTATACATCTCTTACCATCCTTATAAGAATACTAGATATTATATATATTACCTTAACTAAGTTTAGATATATTACTAACATAACCTATAGATCCTTAATTGGTACTTATAAAAACATTATAATATACTATCGCCCCAAAGATAATATACCTATTTATTAACTTACTAGAAACCTTAAATTATCCCAAAATTACATTAATAACAAAGACATAGCATCTACTAGCAGGGAAACAAAATAACTGTAGCTTTTTAACCCTATATAGAAACAGATGCCTTATACGCCTGCTTAAATACCTAATAGGGTCAACTTTTATAAAATTGACAACAATACAGAGGGTAATATATAAGAAGATACGGAAATATACACCAATTACCTTAAAAGCCTAGAAGGCCGTAGCAAAACCAAGACAGTCTTACCTAAGCCAATAAAGAGCTATGGCGAGGCTAAAACAAACTCACTTTAACCAAAAGAGGTTTATATTAAAGGTTTGCCAGTACCTTTAGGTATATTTATAAAACACCTATATTTATTTAGCAATACTAATAAGTAAATAGGGAATAGCTTAGCTAATCTTATAATATTTCTTAGAGTTATATCTCCCCTATTTAAAATATTAACGATTTCCAATGCTATAATTTCGTATAGACAACTAAAGTATCTTATCTCGTGGTTACCTTCTTGTTTTATAATAAAGGACTTAAAACGTCTCTAAAGCCCTAGTTATAAATCATTTATATCTATATTTAGCCCTATTATAGTAATATATTGGTACCCTACCTAGGTTTCAGCCGTGGACATACCACTAAATAGACTTGCATTATACTATGCTAAGAATCCCCGTCTCTTTCGCCGTTATGCTAAGATATACAAACTACTTAAAGATGTTATAATAGAGATAGCTAAGAGGAGCAAACCGTATAAGCAAGGAGATCAACTAGGAAAGGCATTAGAGGATTTATTAGAAGAGATATTAAGGAGAAGGATATACAAGAGAAAGGTAGATCCCACTATAGATAGAGATCCTAAGAGGTCTAAGGTATAAGAAATTTCTTATAAGGAAGATTTTTGCAATTATATTCTTATCTTTTAGCATTAAGAATTAAGGCGTTAATTAGGATTTCCTTAGCTTGGTGTTTTATTTCTATCTAGTTGCTTTTATGTCAAGAATATCTCGTTATCATTTGCGTGTATAGACAAGTTTTTGCATATTGGATTGAAGTTAAGAGACTCGCTTATAGTAAGCTTATAAGTTCTCCACCTTTATATACTTGGTAGCGATAAGTCAGCCAGCCCATAACTCGTTTGGTCCTCTATAAAGAAAAGACTTATTATAAAACATAGAGTTATTCCAATTAGATTAGATTAGCTTAGTAAGCCTATAGCCCTTCTTAGCACCCTATAGCGTAAGAATAAAACACCTCTACTAATCTCTCTACCGGCTACGGTCCTTATCGCCTCTTCTCCACGACCTCCTTTTTACTATATTCGCCGCCTGCTCAGCCTTATACAACTGCACTACCAAGGCTGATTATGGGATAATACTTAGAAGCGTGTTTGTATATCGCCAGACAAATACTAAGCGCTATAGGATACGTTAGAGAAGGACACATACCTTAGAGCCTAGGTTATGGACAAGCTTTAATATAATTACAATTTAGTTATACCTAAGAATTTCCACTCTTTAGCCCTAGCGTCACAAGAATATAAGGAGCGGTATTTATACTCCTACTACTCTCTAAGATTTAGCATATTTCATCTACATATCCTCTTATAAAGAAAATGGCTTTAGAGCCCTCCTAAGACACTAATATTACTAGTATTCTTTAGGAACCTAGTAACTAAAACATAGTGCCGCCCTTATTTAAAGTGGTAAAGCAATACAAACCGCGAGGTAAATGGATATTGTATTAGCTTACTTCGTCTACTAGTTTTATATACCGTTAATGCAATAAGTAGAAGACGGCGAAGCTTATAGCTATACGCTATAATCAATAGGATAACCTTTACTACAATGCTTGTTACGGTTAGCTTCTCTTAAAGAAGTAATAAGGTCTGCAATGCCCCAGAGCTAATAAGATATATTAAAACCTAACCGACTTAGGAGGGAATTACTATCGATTTAGTCTAATTCTAAGGGGTATATTATAGGGGATTTTTGCATCTAATGTAAATAAATGGAGATAAACACTTGTTACTTATATAAAATAGACACTAGCGAGGGTTATATTCTAAAGGAAATAAATAAGGCGTTGCTAAGGAGATAGTAATAATAATACGTTTCCCTTGCAATATATACCAGTAGAGGGGAAGTCCGCATATACTAGATCCAGTTCTAGAAACTAAAACCTGTTTTTAGGAAATAGGCTAATTAACCGCTATAAAAAGAGGTTAACTGTATCCGTATTTAGCATATTAGATTTAGCTCGTTTTAGAACTAGTAATTATTTATTAGCGTTCTTAGGCGCACCTTCAGCCTCGCTATATAAAAGCTCCGCTGTATTAGAGCCTTACGCGTCACGGAACAAACTAAAACCAATAAGTATAACTAGTTATAAACCAAAAAACGCTACCTACCTATTATAGCTTAGTATTTAACTAAGCCCTACAAAGCCTTAGTCTAAGCCACGTTAGGTTGGCTTAACTTTTTCACGCCTAATCTTTAATCCTCACGTTTACTCGCACCTTGCTTTCTTCCTTACACTTTTCTCCCTAGTCATTTCCTTATTGCAAGACACTACTAACGTATTCTTGACCACCCTGCACTTATCTGCTATTATACCGTCCTTATATACTAGCATCTTTAATCTACCCTTCCCGCCTGCCTACCCACCTGCCACGTCGGCCCTCCCAATGTAGCTTTTAGCGCGTTTGCCTACAATAACAAATCTCTCTAGATTAGGGATAATTAAAACAAAACCTATTAGAGAAGGACTAAATGACTTTCACAATTTATTTAACTTAGCTTATTAGGATCTAGATATCTCTAGCTCTTTAGACTTATTATACTAGATAGGTAATAAAGGTAATTACTAATATACCTATTATAAGTTTCTATCTAACGCTTATAGAACTAAAGAATATTTTACTTAATCTAATACTAGCTCTATAGGGCCTTTACGCTTCTCATTTATTGCCATCCAACGGCGGCAATAAAAGCCTTTTTATTAATCTATCAAGACTTAATTCAGCAGTCGGTTTTAACGACTTTAACATTAAGCGGTTCCTACCTCTTCTAAATGCAATCCTCCGCATTAAATCTAATAAGGTTATTTGGGAAAAAGTATACACTACTATTATAGAGTCCACCCCCCCGCCCCAACCGCTGCTACTCTACGTTTAAACCCCGCATCTGCGCAATATAAGCAGCTTCACCAACTCGTCCAAACGTAGGGAATACGTGGATTATATTCTAAAGGAGGAGCTAGGCCCTCTTTACATAGGGATTTCTGGCTTATATAAAGCATTCTTTAGGGGAGTGGAAGGTCTTAAAGAGGCAAGCACTGCCGTTTTTAAGAAATGCAAGAAAGGGGACAATCCACTATACGCTAAGGGCGGCTGGTGTAACTGGCCTAAAAGCGCAAAGCAAGATAATGTCCTAGTGTGGTTTAATAACCTAATTAAATTATTTTTGGGCTTTATAGAGGAGCACGGGTCCGCCCCAAAGATACAATAAACACTTATTATATACACTAAGCAGCCCTTATAAGGGTCTACAGCAAAGCGAAAGCTAGATATCGGTTTTATGGATAATCCAATAGCTAGCAAAAGCTCTTAATGCTATTAATTGTATATACTTATACCAGGAGAGCTAAAAAGTAATCCAAACACTAATATAGCCTCGCAGGCATGGTTTAATTTGGGAAAATACATAAAAGAAGTCTTTGCCGCTTAGGACACTTATTACTTTATCTTAGGCTTTACCCTCTATAGATCTATTATACGGCTATAGGAGTATAACCGGGTAGGAGGCATTATATTATTACTATTTAATATTAACAAAGACGGACTATAATTTACCTTAGCAATATTAGGGTTTCTCTTAATAAATAAAGAGCAGCTTGGGTTCAACCCTACCATTTTAACATCAGACGGCAAACGATATATTAAGGTCGTGCGTAACAATCAGACTAAGTGTCTTATCCTTAACGAACTTATAAAGCGGGCACCCTACATTACTAGTTAGGCGACAACTTACTAAAAAGCGCACCGTAAGGGTAACACCTTTAAGGTACCTCTTGTTATCAAAGACTTATAGCAGTACCCAGAGCGCAAGGAAGAAGGCAAACTGCTATATAAGGCAGCAGAGAAAGGAGTAATTAACATGGCTAGGTACTATCACCATAGAACTATTTATATAGGTGGATAAGATAATAATATCTTTAATATCCGCAAGGGGTTAGATATTACTAAAGTAATAAACTACAAGCCTAAAAGCCCAATAGTGCCTTTAAGCGTAGCTAGAGTGCAAGGCAATGTAAGGAAAGGCCAAAGCACTAATAGAAAGAGGTTGTCTAGCTATACCAACGCCCCGTTACCGCCTAACAAGCGCCCGTGTTCAAGCTCTCCGATTAAGCGCCCTATTATGCAGAATTGGGTGCATTAACGCGTTATTACCTATGACTATGGAAAGGCTCTTTACAAAGCAAGCTCTCTGGCTGCAATGCTTGCTACGCTAGAGGGTGGCATTAAAGGATATAAGTCTTTATATATGCAGGCTGGCATCCTCTAACGTAACATTTTAATAGGCAACCTCTTAATAAATAAGGAAGACGACAATCCCTCCTAAAAGTCATTCTTAATCAATCTCAATCTCGCGATTAAAGAGAAGCGAGAAGGACCTTTAGGAGTATAGGACAAGACCAGCACAAGAGCGTTTATAGCTATAGGAGTGCTTCTAGGCGAGAAACACTCCTTTAGGTATAATTTGGAGTCGTTCTTCTAGGTGCTTTTCTGGATATGCATTTATTACGAGGGTCTAAATAAGGAGCATAAGCCTATCCTAAGGTTTAAGAAGTGGAATTATATAGACACTAAAGAGCTAGCTAAGTTAAAAAAAGGTGAGGTAGCTTATAAAGGTGATTTTATTAAAACAGCGGAGAAGTACTTTACGCCGTACTATCAGTTATTAGTCCCCTAGGTTAATAGGCTCCGGAAAGTAATATTTCCAAATAGTAGAAGGTGGGAAAAGGATAATTTAGAGCTATATTCTAGGATAAAGAAGATACTCTAGTAAGCATAAAAGGATCCAAAGGTGTTAGCAGAGTAGATAGAATAATATTTTATTATCCTATACTCTTCCATAGCACGACTAAAGATTTGGGCGGCTAAGGCCAGACAGCAGCCTTAGTTGAAACGCATATAAAACAGCGTAGGGCGAGTCGCTAGGGCTAAATAAACCTGGGAAAGCAGATAACCTAATCTTCCGCCAGATTATTAGGTCCCTATACCCTACCATCTTATATAGGCTTTATATTTCTATAAAACATACAATCCACTCCCTAGCCTATTAGAAGCCACCTTATGCCGCCTAAATAGAGGCTGTAGGAGAATTAATCCCTTCCTCTAACCAATCTCCTACCTAAATAAATCCCCTACTTAAACAAATTCCCTACAGGAGCCAATACCCACGTATTTTGCCGCTCTATAGGAACTAATCCCCTACTCCTAATAATCCCCTACGGGATCCGATCCCCTACTCTAATAAATCCCCTATGGGAACCACTCCCCTATAGGATCCACTCCCCTACGGTAATAAATCCCCTACAGTAATAAATCCCCTATACTAACGAATCCCCTACAGGTGCTAATGCCCATATATTCTACCGCCCTATAGGAACCAATCCCCTACGGCTTGCATTCCCGTACGGCTTTTACTCCCCTATAGGAGCCCATAGCCACGTTTTCCTCTCCCCTACGGGAACTAATACCCTACGGCTTCCGTTCTCCTATTTTTAGATCCACTATGGAACAAATCCCCTATAAATTCCATTTCTATATATAGTAACCATATCTTCTACTGCCCTATAAGAACTATACCCTATAGCTCCTACTCCCGTACGGATTTTACTGCTGTATAGGAACTAATGGCGATTTCTTCTACTCCCCTACGGAAACTAATCTTGTATAGCTTGCGGTTCTCTATAGGGATTATTACCCGCTTTCTTTGTCGCCTTATAGCTTTTAATTCCTTACGGGAACTAACGCTTATATCTTCTACTCCCCTATGGGAACTAATGCCCTATAGCTTCCGTTCTCCTATTCCCAGATCTACAAGCAATTCGCCTACGCTATAGCCTACCACATAGGCCTTATTATCACAGGAGCAAGTAAGTAATTTTAAGAAAGTAATAAGTAATAATGCCACCAGCTATAAAATCTATAAGACATTTAATACTATATATATATAAGCAAATCTACGTATATAAGTTTATATTCTTAACTAATCCAGCACCTTTAAAGTCACTTTTGAAATCTTTATTTAACGTAAGAGCCTTATCTAAATGCTTATATATAAGTTTCTCCCCCTTACTTTTAGCCAAGCCGTAGCTAATCTATATGGTGTTCTTGATCTAATATAGTATATTAGCACTAGGCTTAAAACTTTTACTTAAATATTGCCTTACCTATCTTCCATTTAATTGATGGTCTAAAAGCCGCTCCATATCCCTTCTAGAGATATTAGCAGCAGCATCGGCTTGCTTTAGGAAGCTTTTCTATACCTACTCTCTTGCCAGTTTTTTCAGCTCGTTATATCTAAGTGCAAGATATATTCTGCTCTGTATAGCTGCATCAAATACAGTAATCCTGTTTGTTGTAAGAAATATAATGCCTTAGAAATACTCTATCTATCATAGAAAGATGGATACTAGGCTGTTATATTAAACATTATTTAAAGTTCTTTCTGTAAGAAAGACATCAGCCTTATTTAGAAAAAGAACAGCGCTCTAGCGGTGAACATTTTTAACTATTAGAGCTAGGTTTTGTTCTAAATGGGCTAGATCTATATTAAGGTCTCCCATACAAGCCTTCTTATGGTCAGACTGGTATATAAATATACTTATAAGGGGGAACAAACCACATAGAGGGGTCTCCTCTAAGATTCGGCAAGTGCTTTAGCTGTTAACATCTTTCCCACCCTAAGTAGGCCACTGAAACAGTCAGCCTTTAAAATAGCTAATACCTTGCCAGAAAACTTACTGTAGTAAGAAAACTAGGCCTTTTCCCTTCCCTTTAATTATATTATTAAACTTTGATTTCCCGGACCCAGACTAGTAGCTCTTTATAAGTCCTTAAAGCACTATTTTCTTGTCCTTGTCAATTGCGAGTGACTTAAATGCTAAGGCATTCCAATCAATGTCCTTAATATTGGCGACGGCAAATTCACCTATTAGTGCTTATATTAGTACATCGCTGGCTCTAGAAAAAGAGTATAGAAAGCCTAACCCCATTTTTTATCTACCAAACTAAAGGCTAGGGCTGTTGGTAGATAGATTAGGTACTTATTATCTCCTATCTCCTTAGGAACTAAACCCTAATTCTTTATATTGCCTTGCTAATTGGTCCCTTGATCGTATACGCCAATTCCGTACATATCTATAGCGATTGGTTGCTTGCTATAGTTAGGATTCTAACGATAAAATGCTATCGCGTCCACTATAATGCGGCCGCTTATAGAAAATCTTGACGGGCTATCTTTAGTCCAGAAAAACGCGATCCCTTTATATTTACGGTAGTTAATGCCTCTTAAAGACACGAACTTCCGGCCATTGCTAATAAGATCCTGCTTTATCTTAGCTTGCCTCTTATAATGCTCCAGCGGAAATACCTTAAGAGACGTAATTTTTATAGTTAAACGGAATTCCGGAATAGAGAGGGTGGTTTTTACCTCGCTAAACGCCTTCCTATTATAGCCAAAATAGTGACAGTCAAGTTCGAAGCTCTTTTTGCTAAAAAGTGAGGTTTTAAAGTTGCCTAAATTATATATAAGGCATCTTGGTTGATCCGAGCCTTCGCAAATTATAAGGACGTGCGTATTTGGTTTAAATAAGGCCCAAAGAAGATCAAAATTAATTTCGCCATAGTCCAGAAGCGGCAGGAGACTATTAGTTATAGGCGCAAAATGGTCTTTAAGAAATCTTAGTAACCCCTAAAGGTGCTTAGCGCTAATTAAGTTAGGAGAAAGACTCTTCTAGTATGTTTTTAACTAGGGTAGGAAATTAAATATAAGGTTTATAGGAATTTAAAAGTTAAATTAGAATTAGCTATATCTATACAAAGGTCCACTTACTATAGGCTTGTCTTCCCAAAGGGAGATAGCTTATACGCCGTTTAGCACTACCTATAAGGCGTCTCTTACTTCTCCTAAATTTATGCTTAGGTACGTACTATAGTCTTTCTTGTCCTTTTCTAGCTTAAAGTTAGCATCTAAGTTGATATATTTAAAGGCACCTAAGAGATAGACCAAATTTCTTCCTAAGGATATAAATATACTAATTATGTATATTACGCTCACTTAATATATCTGGTGAAGTCTCTATAGTCTTATACTGGCAGCTTTGTTTGTCCTAGCTATAGTAGACACTATATTAGTGTATTTCTAAGTGTGTTTTAGGGATTTCGTAAGCATACATCTTATTTAACACCTTAACTTCAACCTTAGAACCTCTTACTTTGGGTATCTCTTTAACCCCTAAACTCATAGGGGGAGGTAGAGGAGGTGGAGGAGGTAGAGGAGGTTAGACTACCTAGAGTATCTTTAACACAGTTATAAGCGTTTAAGAGAAAAGAAGCTGCGCTAGTTGCTTATAATATAAATGCGTTTAGCTTAGGCTACCAGGGGGGGTATTTATGCTATTATAAGGCAGTAAAGGCGCTGGCGTAATAGGCTTAGATGCAACTGGCATTACTACTCTATAAAGCTTTAGTAACGTGACACTAATCTAAAGAAGGAGCTAAGTAGAAAGAGGAGCTAGATAGTATTATTTTTTAGGTCAGATCTGCCCTTTTCTTATACAATATAAGTTATACTATAGGTGTGTCTACACCCCTCTTCTAGTAATAGACTACCCTCCCCAATTAATCCTAGCGGACTTTAGTTAAGACACGTTAATATTATCTCCGTTATAGTAAATAAAGCCATAGTGTACGTGCTTGCCATACCTATAGAAATAGTCCCCTGGCTTATATATGGGATTTTAACTCCGGCACTAGAGTAAGCTTAAAAAAAGATATTATCTAAAGTATAGAAGTGCTCTAATTAACATATAGGAGATAGGCAATATCTTAGGTCAAATTAAAGATATAAGTGCAGAATTGGTGCCAGTAATACTGGCCGGATTGTAGCAAGCGATCTAGCTATACATCGTTTAGCTAGGGGAAGTGGCACATAATTGGGTTAACCGGTCTCGTTTCGTCTTATCTCGTCTTGTCTTGTCTTGTCTCTTCTCTTTCTTCCTATCTCTTCTTATCTCGCTCTTTCTCGTCCTAGCTCTCTTTATCCTTCTTTTTATTCTTAGTTAAACTTCTAATAGCGTTAAATAACTGGTTTTACGAGCTTCTTAAGGAAAAAAGAAAGACGTTCGACGCTAATACGCATCCACTACCCTTCTATCAGAACGACGCATTCAAATCATGCCTTAAGGTACTACAAGAAAACGCAACATCCTTAGGGAAACGTTTAAAGGCGCAATAAAGTATAAGGCTACATACACGCACTCTATTAACAGACGTTTTCATCAGCTTAGGTCCTAAAGTATTCCTCCTATATACTTTAGCAGCGCCTATCTCAAGGCTAGTAACGGTATTGGTAAAAAACCTCCTCCAAGAGCTTTAAGAATGGTGGGAAAATCGCCCCCACCCCCACAGTCTTGCAGTTGCTGCCAGTACACTTTACAAGGCCAATTTAATCAGTACGTTAATTCCTTCGCCTCCAAAACGTCTATCTTTAGAGGTAGATCCCTCTACTAGTATAAAAGAGCCTTGTATTTTAAATAAATTATTAATAAATATTATTAGAGGAACCCCTAATATTAGCCCAAGACTCTTAGTTATTAGAGAGGAATTCTAAAGCTCCAATCCCTCAGGATACTAATTAAACGCTCAGTATACAAGTCTTAGGTATTCGTTAATTAGTTACTTATATCTCCTAGAGTAAGATTTATTATAAAAGAAAAGTACAATCTTATCTAATAATCCCAAAACCAACAGTTGGACACCTTATTCCCTAAATTTAATGTATAAATACTTATCTAAGACAGACGCCTCTTCTAAGAGTCCTCCAAGCGCCATTATACTAGTGTATTATTAAGTTATAGATAAACCATTATTGAAGCATCCCTAGTTATAATTACAGCAAACTCTAGGTCTGTAAAATAACCTTTAATAAGATATCGCATCTGTGGTTAACATTAAATAGGAAATCCAATATTGCCAAGGGAAGGCCAGTACTTTTCTTTCTTATTTATAAGGTACTATATAATTGAAAATCTCCCCAAGCCATTTCGCACCAGGATACAGACAAGCAATTTATAAAGAAAGGAAAAGGAGAGAGGAGGACTAGCGGTTATAAATTGCCTATCTATATACATACCAAAAAAGGACAATAAGGACACTCTTATTGTACTTAAGATCGGTTATAGTTATAGATAGAACATCTTTAATTTATTTAATTTAAGGGACCTAGATACTCTAGAGCTTTCAAAAAATACTATAGAAGAAGCTAGAGATTAACTCTTATCCATAAATAAATAGTATATATCGCTTTGGGTTACTACTTATTACTACCTCTTCTCTAACTTAATCCGTGCCCTTATTATATAACATTTATACCTAATAAGAACCTCTCTTATTACTTATCCATCTTCTATACCTAAAGCTTTAACCAGCTTCCCTTTACCGTCTTTAATATTACATAATCCGCCTTTAAATGTTATAGTTATGTCCTCCATTATCTTAAATATATGACCTCTAATTATCTCCCATTCCCTACTAAGCGCCTTATCCCTAGCCTTAGCGGATATAATCTATATAGCTAGAAGTGCGACCGCGCAAGTCAGCAGGACTAGTGGCTATAAAAAAGAGGTGTTTTATAGATATAAAATATTAAGTAAATATTATCTTTTACAAAGCGTTTTTAATCACGGATAGCCGTCTAAGGAGAAATAGCGGCCGATTTAGAAATTTGTTTTAGAATAAAAGGCCGTAAAGCATATATGCATTAAAGCACAACTATTATAAAAGATGTAAGTAATTAGGCATATGCTGCACGGAATAGCTAAGCTAATATTCACCTTAATAGCAAGAATAGAATTGCTAGATAACTACAAGAGGCAAAACGCAAGAAATATAAAAAGAGGTAGATCGTAGGCTTAAATAGAGAGCAGCTTTACGGAACTGCGCTACAAATAATCAGCAAAGTAGGGTTAAAGGAAATTTATAAGGGAAAATAGAGGTGTTACTATAGTTAATAGGTTTATGGCTGCTCAGTCATTAGTGCCCAACAGAAAGGCTTATATAAAAGAATTACTAAGCGGCTACCTCTTGGGCTAAGCTGTGGCCGGATTTGCCCTGCTCTACCATTAAAGCTTTCTAGCGCAGAATATTATGTATATAATTAGGCCACCAGCCAAACAATGGGTAAGGCGTCCACTATAATACGCATTTTAGCTATGCATTAAAGTTACCGGATATATAGCCCCTCCGCTAACTAAAATATCTTATAAGGATTGGATTCTTGTGGCTCGTTCTTATTTATAAGGTAAATTAACTGCAGCCAGTTTATGCGCCTTTACGTCATATATATGAGCTAATCAATTATTAATGCCCGACTTTATATTATTTGGACTGCCGTTCAGTTTTAGCTGTGTCACATAATTTAAATTGGCTGGCTAGGTTATAAACATAGTTTTAGCCTTACATTCTCTATAGCTAGCCTGCAACTAGACTAGCGCAAACAACAAACGCTAGAGAAAATATATTGCTATTTACACTAACTAGATCTGGATAACACAGGGTTAGTGTATTTACTATAAATACTAATCCTATCTAAGAATAGCGTCTAAAATCTAGGGTAAATAATAGATTAGTTAGCCAGACACTAGAATTTTGCCGCCCCTTTAAAGCCCTTACTATTTTAATACTATGGACCTCATCATAGTGCCACCCCCTAGCTGTAGCTGTGAGAATCTTATCGGCTGGGGAATTTTGGGCACTATGTATCGCGACAAACTTCGAAACGAGGTTATTAAAGCTCTAAATAACGCGAATTCTTGACGCTTTATTAAAGTCAAAAAGGAGATCTATAAGAGACTCAGTTAATATAATAAACTCTTGCAATACCATGGCAGCGAACTTTTCTAGAAGGATAACCGTATGGTAATACGTCTAGAACACGCTCTAAATGGCTAGCTCTATAGGTTTCTTTAGGACAGAAGCAATAATATTAATCAAACTTTATAAATGCGTTAGATTTTATAGCTTGCAGATATTCTTAAATATATTCACTCTAGAGGTATTATACACAGTGATATTTTGTACCATAATATTCTCTTAGATAAATATTTAAACGTAAAGCTAATTAACTTCGCTGGTTTATTGATTAATAGATCTCCTCTTCTTGCTTTATACTTAGTTTAAGCCCAACCTCCGTATCTAAGCACGCCTTAGAAGGACAAAATTTTTGCCTTTAGATCGGCTTGTTATTATATCTTAATATATTATATTGCCTTTTACGAACTTTCTAACAACAATATAGAGGATTGTTATAAACAAGAAATATTTCCCAAATTAAAGTCCCTAGGGGCGTTTAGAGTTATTATTAAAGGCTATTAGAACGGCAAATATAACTATATAGATAGTGTTATTAAAGAAATAGGTAAGCAAGGTATGTTTATAAAACTAGGAGTTTTAACTATCTAAACTTATTTATAGGTTTAAGGAATTTATCCCTAGTAATAGCGCCGCGGCATTTCCTCTACACTCTTAAGGCTTTCCTTTTAATGTTCACAAAATCTTGTCTTTGGCTTAAAAATCTAAAGGCTTCTCTATCTAGATTTATACTTTACCCATTTCTTAGGCATTATTGGCGTTAACGTAATAAAGGTAAGTTTATGCTTTATAAGTCCATTAGTCTTACTATCCTTATATATAGTATAATATACTAACCATCCTTTATTTAGGATATACTAGACAATCTCTAGTTATTAGCGAGCTCCCAAACTGCGCCGTACTTTATGTTATAGGTATTAGGTTAGAACACGCTTGCCCACCTTATATAATAGCGTTAGGGTAGGGGACAATGCGATTTATCTTTAAGGAATATCTTAGTCTCTTCCAGCACTTTTTATATTAGACGGTAATCTCGGTAGATTAGCACATCTTAAGTATAGAGAAGTTTATAATTTAACGAAATATTTTAAGTGTTAATAGTAAAAGAGGATTCGTGATATAAATAAATAGGTGCTATAATACCCAGTAATATAACAAGTCTTATAACTTATAAGACTCCGTTTTAATTAGATATATATAACACAGATAAGTTAATAGCGAAATTTAGATAAAAACAGCTGCATATAGCAACACTGCCTTAAGAAAATGCACTTAAATAATTAGACCACTAAATGTAAACCCTAGCTTTCTATTTCCGCAGGACTAACCGAAATATAAAAATACGCCTATGCTACTAGCCCCGTCTCTTCTGCACAGCAACCCTGCCCTTCACTTTCACAACTTTAGAAAAAGAGTGCACCTGCGACAATCTAGCTTTGGCTTGCCAAACACATCTTTAGTAAGACTTAAGGGCATCTTTAGAATTTAAAAGCCTGCTCTTATAAACCTAGGTGGGCTTCTAAGCTATCTTATATTTACGCCCTAACTTAGTTATTCTTTCCCCTAAAATATTGTCAATCTCCCATTTATTATCTAAGCTTATTTTATTAATTTTGTCTTTTTTAGTCTGGGTATAACGCTTTATAATAGGCTCTAGGTTTAAAACGTCGCTTTAGTTATTAGCGACGCCACTACTATTACCATCCTCGTCCTTATTATAAGTACGATTGCTAGCCTTGTTATAAGACGGTTTAATGCTGTGGAGAAGGGTAGGCTCCTAAAGCGAAGGGCTAGCAAGCTATAGAGTGGATACCGCTTACTAGTCAACTTATAGGTATTAAGAGTTAAGGTTAAGGATAGGAGGGATAGGGGGGCTAGAAGACAAGTCTTTATAATAAGTAGGTAGCCTTTATTGCTTCTGGGGATATAGACTATTACTACCCTTGCCGCCCTCACCACCCCCACTACTCTCTTTAGTAGGGTTATTAGAATTATAACTATTATTAGCCCTATCTTCTGGTGGTCTAGTATCGCAAGGAGATATATAGTGCCAAGGGGAGGAGCTAGTGGGCCGCGTAGCAGAGACCGCTCGCTCCTTAATACTATTACCGTTGTTAAGGCCAAGGGTGGGAGAGATAGAAGGCGTGGTCCTCAGGGAAGCAGGTAACCTTTATTACTTTCTAGGTTATATACTCTCGCCGCTCTCACCAACGGAAGTATTAGAGATATAATTAATGCTATCTAGTTAATTAAGCTAATTAGACCTCTGCTTTTTTAACTTCTTAGTTCCTAAAGACTCTTAACCGGTAGCTACTAATATCTTAAGCTCCTGCCTAAACTGCGGAGCAGTTCTAATGCAACGCCCCTTAGCTAAATTATCCGTTTAATTGCCGTCTAGCGTTAAGGGTGTAGTACAGTTATATATAGGTGCGCGTACCTCCTCTTCTAGCGCTTCTAACGAAGGCAGCTCCTTATTATCTTTATTGTCCTTATTACTGCCATTATTTCCGTTATCTACTAATTGTTAAATAAGGCCATTATAAATTAAAAAGGGAAGCGCATACCTAATCTATAAAGTGTTGGTTAATTATTGGCTTCGTTAGCTTCATCGTTAGTATTACTAGTTTTATCGCCCTTAGCTTCCAAGTCTAGATCGGCTGTATTGTCTTTAATAACTATTGGATTTTCTGCTAGTTGTTAAACATACATATTTATAACTGCTAGGGGAATAGGGAAAGTGTAGTGGGGTAATTATAGGGGATAATTACCTTGACTTTCTCTAGAGACTTAACTGTTATTTCTATCCCTATAGGAATCTTCCTCGTCATCCTCGTCATCCTTATTATCCTTATAATACTTCTTATAAGCTTTCTTGTAATTATATATAGGGTCTATAGGCGCTTTATTAAACGGAATCTCTAAAATTAAGGCCCTAGGTGGAATAATATGCTATTAAGTGCCCAAGCTTTTAATGCTTCTTAGCTTTTTAGGGGGAAAAGAGGTACTTCCCTATTTCTCCTTTTAGGTTTGCTGCTCATGCTTTTCTTAGGGGCTATAATTACATAATGCTAAGAAGCCCTTGGTTTTTTAGGGGGTGTAGTATAGAAATTAATATTATTAAGTAAAATTTCTAAATGAAAGCGAAGGGGTTAAGAAGATGCTACTATTGCTACTGCTATTATTGTTAGAGTTATTATTGCTTTATGTCTTTCTAATAGCCCTAAAGGACGGGTTACACTAGGCTTTTAAATCTACGCCAGTCTTCTCTTTACTACTGGCTCACATCCATAGTATCTACACTAAAATAACCCTACTAGCTTAATAGCGAATTAAAACGTGTAATCTACGCTCTGTTAGCAATTACCGTTTGTAATACATAAAGGTTTACATAGGCTTAAACTGTTATAAGATTAATACCTATTAGGAAACTACGATTAAGACCCAACTAACTAAGCTAGCATATTCTGCCTCTAATAGGGGCATCGCACTAAGCCTCCCTATTAAGGAGGTTGGTGGCGAAGTGCCTCCTCTACCCTTATTCCTTAGAGTTAGGGCTAGCGCTAATATGTCCGTTTTCCACCCTAATATGCTAGTGAGCTGGATCCTCCGCGCTAGATCCTCTACAAGACTATAATTCCTGGTATTAGACAGGTAAAGGGCGTGCTATAATTCTACTGTGAGTATTAAAAGACACTCTAAGTAATAAGGGCATCCTTAAATCTCTCCCTTAGATCCAAGGAACTTCCTTAGTTATACTCTACAGAGCTTACAGCCACTGCTTAACCTTTTAAATATGCGTAAAAGCCTCGCTTTTACCCTTACCCACAGCCAGATGTTACAAATAATATAAGGGGGCAGATAGCGCGGGTAGATTAGGCAATTACGCCCGTATCCATCTCGGCCCTTTTAGCTAATGTAGCCACCGTATAAAGTCCGTCTCCGTTAGGAGATCAAATACGCGAATTTTTCTCTAGTATTTGTTAGCTAAGAGTAGGATTATAATACTAGCTCCACCAGAAGCTAGGCTATACTACTAGATAGGCCGTTTACCCCTAAATTCCGCCTTATAAGTCTTAGGTCTATGTAAAGGATATTTCTATATAACCCGTGCCTCCTCAGCTAAATAGGGGGCTAGATTAGACTAAAGCCCGGCGGCTTCTCCAATTATAATACAATCCTCTAATTGTTAGGGAAAAGTAAGGTCTAGGTCTAGGTTAAGAAGGCGCTAAAAAGGGCAAAGGCTTCCAGCTTCTAGCGGCGCAGCTTTAACCAAGCTAAGTAACTAGCATTAGCCTATAGTTTTACTAAGAATCTACTTTAGCGTCCAGCCTCGCCTTTATTATAACGCTGTAATGTAACACTGCCTAACGCGTCCTGTAGCTCGCAGTAGCTGTAACCTATATAATCCATTGCTAGGCGGTTCTTGGCACAGCTTTATAGCCATTTATAGCTGTTCTGACAGGGATTAAGTCGCACATTGTAGTCACGCCTAAGACACTGCTAGAGGCGGAGGTAAAGAAGAGGATAAACGGAAATGTTATTCTGGTGCACTAATTAGTAGGGGACGTGGGCAGGAGGAGAGGAGAGAGAAGAGAAGAAAGGAGAAATATAGTAGGACTAAAGCATGCGTTAACACTAGGAGAGAGTATAAATATATTCCATAGAAGGGGCCGAAGAGTTACAGCGCTAGGTGATTGTTAGTATAAAACATGCGGAGATTGGGGAAGGTAGGCAGAGCACCTACATAGACGCTAAGGGGATGGAAAATGCCTTATGGCTAACAGCTAGAGTCTGAGGTGGCACGGTAGCGGGAAAGAAAAGAGGAGATAGAGCATAAGGGCAAAAGCAGCGAGGGAGAAGGCCTTTTATAGTTAAGGTTGAGGTTGGGTCTTGGCCAAACTGGGGTAGAGAAGTGAGCGCGCCTTACCTGTAAAGGAACCTCCATTTCCTGATGCGTGGTCTTTATTTTATTTTTTACTAAGTATATTAAGGGAGTTATGTTATATATTAGCGCTAGAAGAGCCTAGATACTTATACTCTTCTACCTCTTATTTTAAGGCGTGACTTAGCCTTAAGATAATTTGTTTTCTAAATTAACTAAAGGTAAGATGCTTTATAGCGACTAAGTATAATTTATAAAGTAAGTATAATTTAAGGACTGGGAGGAACTATGGCGGACCTTTTTAAAAGGGTAGGTTTGATAATTCCTTTAAATATATCCCTTTTTACCACATCTAAAGTATTCTCTATTTATGGCTTAAGTTCTTTATTTATTGGTTCCTAAGGGTGCATAGGATTAAGCGGCATTAAGGTCTATAGGGTTATATATAGGGCTTTTGGGTTTTAGAGACGGATTGCGCTTTAGGGTATATACTAGGTTTATAAAGTTCTAGATATAAGGTGTAGTTAGCTTTAAAGAATAAGTCTATTTGCTATATTAAAGATCCTTATTAATTTGTTAATATATTAGAGCAAATTTAGATAGGTTTTTTGGTAGTTCTCTACTATTACGGGACACCCCTATAACACCTTACACACGTCCACCTGTTTCCACCGACTGAACAACCAAAGACCGACCACGAGACGGCAATCTGACAGTAATCTGCCGTATTCCGCCGCAATCTGCCATCTCTACTGTTGGAGTTGCTAACTGGCAACTTTAAGGACCTCTAACTGCCAAATTCTACTAAGTTCTACTAGAACCGCTACCTAAGCTCTACCTTCCCCGTGTATAGCATAGTACCTATTAACCTAGCAACTAAGCAAATGTTATATACCCTTTTTCCCCTATTTCCTACTTTCCTTTTCTTACGCAACGTCTTAACTTTATTACACAGTTTATGTATATAGCTTAATAATATCTACTTCGCTATATATTATTATCGCTTGTGCTCACTCCGTGACACTATATTGCGTTAACCCTATATACTACCCTCTAAAATGCAGAACAACCCTAAAGCCCCTATAACAGCCGTTGGCATTATATCCGCACTCTAAGAATAATTGGCAGAAATATAGAAGTCCTTTATAGATGCCCTTACATAGAACTAAGCTACTTTAACTTAATAACAAGCTAAATAAGAAGTATAATACTAGCAATTAATTAAAGACCTCTAAGAAGAAATCCGCACCCTTAAAATGCCTATATTAGGGCCCTAAGACCAAACACTATCTCTAGAGATAAATACGCGGAACAAGAGCCCTAAACCTATAGTAGTTACTTACCCTAAACTAACTATTGCACCGTAATAATCTAAACGACTACTAGACCCTCTAATATTTACTAGTAAATAATAAAAACTCTAATTATTCCTAAGCTAGCTTAAAAATAAGCTAACTGGTAATGCTAACCGCTACCTAACTAAAGCTAACTAACTCTACTACGCCCTAAGTTAATTAGAAGGAGATATAGCTGACCTTATTAAACCTCTTTAACCAAACTTAGTATTAAGCCTAATTGTACTTCTTAAAGCTATATATAGTAACCTAAACCGCCAAGCTACTGCTTAGAGAAAGATAAACTATATAACTTAAAGAATAAAAAGCTTCCTAGTATACTTCTCCGAATTTAACTATTACATAAAAGAAACAGGCTAGAATAACTCCATACTAATTAATAGCCTTATTAAATCCCTAAGCCCTAAACTAAAAACCTCCTTAATAGGTATAGACTTACTAGGAGCTCTTAACGCCTACACAAACGTTATTAATAAATAATATAATGATATACTACGCCTAATACCGAAGTCCGCTCCTTAATATAATATAATAAACCTGTAAATATCTACTAAGTTATCGTCTTAGCCTAAGCACCCTAACGCTATGGATATTAACACTAGAACCCTAGGATACGCCCCACTAAGGTCCTCTAAATAAGAATAATGCACTAAGCTAGGCCTCTGTTTTAAGTGTGGAAGTAGCTCCTACCTCTTTAACCACTGCTTTATCCTTATGCCCTAACGCGAATTATAAATGGCTAATACTAGCAGCTGTTTACCGTATTAATCCTTTAGTTACCGTCCCTAATCTCTATCTAGTTCTAGCCCTATATCTAGTAAGCACTACTTATAAGGACAAAGCTATAACTAACACGCTATAAGAACTCCACCCTAATTGCCTCTAAAAGGAAGGTTCTAGAGCTAAGTCACTCTTTAGGACGGCGCTGCCTTAGGATCTTGTTAAATGCTTTAGATGTTACAAACTCTAACTCTTAGGATTGCAGCATAACCGTTAACTATTATCTTTGGTAGAATAATTAATAGGTTAATACTTGAGTCCTAATTAATATAGGAGCTAGTGGTATAGAATTTATTAATAAGATCTTTATATAAGATAATAGTTTTACTCTAACCCCCTTTAACTAGTATATTGACGTATTTGGATTTAATGGTAAACGTACTATTTTAAGCTGTATTACCTATATAGTATTTCTAAGACTTTAATACCTAAACTATAAAGAACTAATTAAGCTTTTTGTTACTACTCTAGGTTACTTAGTAATACTTAAACAACCTTAGATAAAGCTATATAAGGTAACTATTAATTAGGATAACCTTAAGCTTTTATTTACCGCCTCCTATTATAAGTAGAAGTGCCTTATAACTTACTATATAGACCCTAAACTAAAATCTAAAAAATCTACTAGGATTTATTAGTCTAAAATTTTTACTAATATCTACCCTATACCTAAAAAGTCTACCTAATTCTACTAAGAACCTAAAAATTATACTAAACTATATAAACTAACCCTAATTACTGTACCACCCTAAACTAAGCAGAAGCCTAAACTTAAGCTTAATATATAAAAGTACTAGAAGAACTAGTATTCTACTATAAAAAGGATACTTAAAGAATCTAAATCTAAATCTAATACTAACTCCGTACTTAACACTAAACCTAAAGTTAAATAAGAAATAGTAGATAATTAAAAGGAAGTTACTAGCTAGCAACTCGCCCCCCTTTCTATAGATATCTATATAATTAGAGCTACCCCGTTAGTATAACTTACTAGGAAACCTAAATATACAATCTTTACTATTATAATGGCCGATATTAAAAAGGCCCTAGTACTAAAGAAGCATACTAACCCTGCCATAAAAGTACTAGTATGCTATTATAAGCATTTAGAAGTATTTTTATAAAAGAAAGCTAATAAGTTAGCGGAGCACTAACCATATAACTATAAGATTGTACTTAAAGAAGGAAAACAACTAGGATTTAGACCCTTATACGGAATGTCCTAAAACAAACTCTAAGTATTACGGAAGTATTTAGACAAATACCTAAATAAAGGATTTATTAGAGCAAGCTCTTTGCCTATAGCTATACTTATAATCTTTATTAAGAAACCTAGTAGCGGTTTATACTTCTATATAGACTACTAAGCTCTTAATACTATTACTATTAAGAATTAGTACCTGCTCCTATTAATTTAAAAGACACTAAACCAATTAAGTAAGGCTTGCTACTGTATAAAACTTAATCTTATCTACGCATTTAACCGCCTCTGTATTACAAAAGGAGATAAATGGCTTATAGCATTCCATACTAGATACGGACTATTTAAATACTTAGTAACGCCATTCGGCCTCGCAAATGCCCTAAGTTTATTCTAATACTTTGTAAATAATACCTTATAACCTTACCTAGACGTTTTCTGTACTACTTATATTAATAATATCCTAGTATATAGCAATAACCTAGCTAAATATAAGAAACACATTAACCTTATTTTAGAAGCCCTATATGGAGCTAGACTACAATTAGATATAAATAAATATAAGTTCTATAAAATGGAAGTTCTATACCTTAGACTTATTATCTCTATAGACGGCATATAAATAGACCTAAAGAAGATTAAAGTAATTGTAAACTGGCAAGAACCTAAGAACGTTAAGAATGTAAGAGCCTTTATAGGATTTGCTAATTTCTATTAATAGTTTATTAATAACTTCTCCACCCTGGTTTTACCTCTTATGGCTCTAACCTAAAAGGATAAAGCCTTTATCTTTAACAAGGAATATAAGAAGGCCTTTGCCTATCTAAAAGTTATATTTACTATTACACCTATACTTTAACACTTTAACCCAAACCAAAAGAGTGTTATAGAAGCTAACTTATCTGACTATATTACTAAAGGCATTCTATCTTAGTATAATAAAGAAGGGGTACTATACCCTATAGCATACTTTTTAAAATAACTAAGTCTAGCTAAATATAACTATAAGATCTACAATAAAGAATTATTAGCTATTATTAGATATTTTAAATAATAGCAACCTAAACTAGAAGGCGCTGGATTTCTAATTAAGGTCCTTAGCAACTATAAGAATCTATAGTACTTTATAACTATAAAATAGCTAAGTCATTATTAAGCCCGCTGGTTAGAATATCTGTCTTAATTTTAATTCTTAATTACATACCGCCTAGGTATTTAAGGTTAAAAACCTAATACCCTAACTTAATATTTACAAGATATAACAGTATAGGAAGAAGCGCGCGCCTATTATAAATAAACCCTACTTTGTCCTAAATTATTTAATCCCCTAGTTAAAGACCTTATAGTATACGTCCTTAAAATAACTGATTAATTAATTAAACAGATTATAATTAATAAATACCCAAATAATGAGTTTATCCAAGAGACATTTAAGCTAATTTAAGATAGCGTTAGACGCTCTAAAAAGATCTCTCTAAGTAAATGTAAAGTTTATGGAGACTGCTTATACTACTAGAACCGCCTAGTTGTCCCTAATTATAATAAACTTAAGCTTAAGCTCCTTAAACATATATATAACCTACTAGTAGCTAGCTATCTAGGCTGAGGAAAAACCCTAGAGCTACTCTAATAGGAGTACTACTAGCCAAATATATATAATATAACATAAAGGTACGTCTCTAGCTGCTATACCTACTAATGAGCCAAAGCTTTATATAAGATATATAACGGCTTTCTAAAGCCACTACCTATTCCAGACCAAAGATAAAAGGATATCTTAATTAACTTCGTTGTTAATATCCCTAAAAGTAAAGGCTGCATAAATATTATAGTAGTTATAGACTAACTATCTAAGATAAGACACTTAATCGCCTGCCCTAATATATTAGCACCTACCATTGCCTAACTATTCCTGGATTATGTATAGAAACTCTATAAACTCCCTAAAATAATTGTCTCTAATAGAGGCCGCTAGTTTATCTTAGTGTTTTAGAAAGAACTAACTACCTAACTCCGCATTAAAGCACTATTGTCTATAGTATATTACCTAGAAACGGATGGTTAAACGGAACGTGTAAATGCTATAATGGAACAGTATATTTGGATATATACGTTATATCTATAGAACAACTGGATGGACTAGCTTATATTTGCCGAGTTTACTATAAATAACTCTGTCTTAGAAACTATAAAGGTCTCCCCATTCCTGGCTAATTATAGCTAGTACCCGCGAATGGGTTTTAAACCCTTTAGTAATATTCCTTATCTAGCTTATTAGGCCTTATAAGTTATAGAAGCAAACGAATTTATAAAGAAGATAGAAGAACTATAGGAGTTCCTTGCTAACGAAATAATATAGGCCCAGTCTGTCTATAAAGCCATAGTAAATAAGAACCGAACCCTAGCACTAGCTTACTAAATTGGTGACTTTGTCTAGCTAGATATAAGAAATCTAAATATAAAACAACCTACTAAGAAACTTAATTAGAAGAACACTGGCCCTTATAAGGTTGAAAAAGTTGTCTCTCCTTATACCTACCAACTAAAGCTCCCTAATACGGTTAAAATCCACCCTATATTCTATATATTAGTCCTCTACCCTACCACCCCTATATTAGACGCCCTGCCTAGACAGATTTAAGACCCTCCCCTACTAGTTAAAGTAGATGGTAAGGATGAGTACCTTATTAAAAGAGTTAATAATATTAAGTACGATAAACGGAAACGTAAATATATATACCTTATAAAATGGAGAGGTTTTACTAAACCCTTATAGGAACCTGCCGACTCTATAGGACTTATACAAGCTGTAAAAGACTTTTATAAACTCTACCCAGAACTACCACAGCCCTATCTCGCAGATGCTCGAGTTTAAAGGGGGGGTACTGTTATGGGACACCCCTGTGACACCTTATATACGTTTACCTATTTCCACCAACTAAACAACTAAAGATTAACTATAAGACGGCAATCTAATAGCAATCTGCCGTATTCTGCCGTAATCTGCTATCTCTACTATTAGAGTTGCTAACTGGCAACTTTAAGGACCTCTAACTACTAAATTCTGCCAAGTTCTACTAGAATTGCCACCTAAGCTCTACCCTGCCCGTGCGTAGTATAGTACCCGTTAACCTAGCAACTAAGTGAACGTTATATACCCTTTTTCCCCTGTTTCCTACTTTCCTTTCCTCACGTAACGTCTTGACTTTGTTATATAGTTTATGTACATAGCTTAATAATATCTACTTCGCTATATATTATTATCGCTTGTGCTTACTCTGTGACATCTACCTACTAACTAGGATCTAATCTTATTTAAAATAGCTTATTAAAGGGCAGTAACTCTAGTGGCTTTATTCTAATCCAGCTTGCTAATAAGGCTTAAATTTTCTAAAAAGAAGCTAGTGAAGTCTTGGTTCCATTATTATAGGTTTTTAAGTTTAGTAACAGCTATGTATTCGCGGCTAGCGTTATTGTATATTTGTTCTAGCAGAGAGATAAAGATTTTAAAATTAATAAAGGTGCTATTATAGAAGAATAGATCCATAGTATATATAGCGTCTTTGCTTAAATAAGATATTCTATAGCTAACCTTGCTAGCTTTAGTAGGGTATTGGTTATAGTTTATTAAAAGTTTAAGATGGAGCTTGGTTATAAAGGGATATAGGTTATTTTAATTTCTATTAAATATTAGAGGGTTAGGGAGCTTTTTAGATTTTATAATAGGTATTAAATTTATTATAAATATAGGTTGAGTTACTGGTTTGAGGTTCGCGTTTAAGGGGCTAGGCTTAGATATAGTTATTTTATTTTTATTTATAGGCGGTGTTAAGGTCTTTAATAGAAGTGCTTTGATGTTACGGAGTTCTTTGTGGAGTGCTTTTATTAATTACTAATACTAGGCTTCTAGTGCAGCCCGCTGCTAAGCTAAGGTATCCATAAAGGACTATTGCATTATAGTTAACTATTTTCTAATTAGGGATATAATACTTATAGTTATTAAAAGGGATTTAGGTTTATTTACTATTTTAATAGTAGTTGTTTTTAATATAATATAATATAAGGGCGTAAAGAGGCTTTGGGGAGGATTTAAAGGAATAATAATAATAATTTATTGCTTAATGTCCGATTTAGATCCCTATTGGGCCTACGCGGACTACTCCTTATATATATATAGGGAGAAAACTCTATATAAGAAAACCCCGTAATCCATCTCCCCGCCTTTTAGGACTCGCCTGCATAGCGTCTACGAGGTCGCCTGCTGTCACGAAGTGCATATAGAGCAGTTCATTGATGAAATGGGTTGATCGATTGATGATCTTGATCGTGACTTGAGTGACGTGTTCCTGGGGGCCCTAGGGCTTCGAGCTACGAAGAGATTTTACAATGCACGTGCTCCGTGCACGTGACTCGTACACGTGACCCACGCCTTTAGAGAATACAGATTATCTGACACCTGTACAGCGCCTACGAAGCGCCTACGAGTCACCTGTGGTGCTCTACTACCTTACTTTTTTGACCTCCTTGGGAACCACTGCTGCTGTAACAAGCCTATAGACGCGCTAGTATTATGAACTTAACTCTACTACTGTAGGGTCATTAGCGGGCGCCTAGTACTCACCCCTTTACCTTTTATTACCATTTCCTTTGCGACCCAGAACTGGTCTAGTATATTTTAGCTAATAAGCCACTGGGTAACCACCTTAAGACCTTTTTATATTAAGAGTAATGTGTTATAGTTCTCTATACTAGCTACTAAGAGAATTACTTCTTAGTTAGTGCGTAAGGGGCATAATAGTATTACGTGTTTTGGTGTCTGTCTTAGGCAGCCATATTTATATCTTAGGCTACCTACTAGGACGCCTACCCAGTAGAGCTAATCTTTTAGTCCTATTATTCCTATTCTTAAGAGTGTTGCTATTATATTTTCCGCCTTTATTAGGCCTTCTTAAAGCCTTTAGGTATTTACCCCCTACAGTATTAACTACGCTACGGCCTAGGTTCCTCTTGCCTAAGATAGCCTTTATACCTTTAACTCCTATACGCCTCTCTAGTGTTAGTCTAACCAGTATTATATTACGGTGGATGGTTTCCCAGTACTCTTTTATACTCTACTTTAGCTCCTTTCTCTCTCTTACTATTATCTTTACTAGTCTCTTACGCGTCTCCCTTTCTCCTTTATATAAGCCTAGGCCCTAATACGGCACTATTCTTCTTCTGCTTTTTCTACCTGTTTCTCTAATATATCTTCCCTACTTTAGGGTTGTTAGTTAGATCTCCTATAGGGCACCCTAGGGTCCCTCTATAGTTTGTTTAGGCGTGTCTTAATATACTTTATAACATTAGAGTTACGCTCCTTTTACGCCTTTTATATTGCCGCGGCTTTAATATATAATTATAGGGGGGGGGTATTAGCTTCCTTCTTAAGCAATGCTAGAGCCGTCCGCTTATACCCACCTGTTATGCTCTAGAGGTAGGCTGTTTAGACCTTTTAGAGTGGTTTAAGGAGTAATTTAGAGGGGCCTTTTTTAGTTTCTCCCATGGCCCAAACACTAAATCCATATATTATGGTTGGCCGGATAACTGCTGTATATAGTAGGCGTGACCTCTAGAAGCATAGACCCTATATAGAATTAACAATTCTAGACATTGTGATATACTACGCTTGGCCCTTATGGGCTGCTTGTAATATATATACGCTCTACTAGAGCTTACTGTCTACCTATACTCCTAATACCCTTAGGCCTTAAACTAGTTGGCCCCCAAAGCCTTAGATATGGATTATATACTAAAGATCTGTAGATTGGTTGCGTTTTTTTATAAAATAAATTAGCTGGTATTTCTCTGGTGAGAATTAGACTCTGTATCGTCTTGCCTATTTTATATAGGTGTTATAGGCTTTCTCTAGTGTTCTGCAGTTCTCTACGGCCGTTGGCCCGTATATAATTAGGTTTATATCATTAACAAAGCCTATCCCCTAGGTCGCCCCTTCCTTAAAGGACTTAAGTAGGTTGCTTACAAAGAAAAGGAAGAGTATAGGCAAGAGGGGTGATCCTTGTGGTATTCCTATTATAACTATAATAGGGGGGCTCTAATATCCGCTGAAGACTAGCGATGTTTCTTTCTAAAGGAATAATATAAATTTTATTTAAGTCTAAGGGTATATAGCTCTTATAGAGAATAAGATATTATATAAAGAGGAGAAAGGAATATAGGAAGCTTATAACTAAATATTTAAGGGTCTTAGCAGCAGACGCGTGGGCATAAGCGTATATAGGTTTTAATAGGTTTCGACTAAATTCCATTACATTAGTGGAATTTGGTGGAATTTAATTAAGTTAGCAGAATCTAGTAGAATTTAATTAACTTAGTAGAATTTGGCAGAATTTAATTAAAGCGTTGGAATTTATCTGTTTTACTAAAACATTTCTACTATAACTAGACTAGTCCTATTATAGAAAATCTAACTAAAGAAAATATAGCAAAGTTCCTATACCCCCTATTTTTATTAGGCTTTTACTTTCTATAAAAGAAAAACTTAGAAAAGTCTATATTTTGGTATTTTGGTATTCTTATTCCTGCCTTACTTATAAGCTAGGACTACCCCTTAAAAGAATTTTCTCTTTAAAAAAGGGGGTAACGTAGCATATGGAGTTTTGTATAAGCCCTAAGTTTTACTTAAGCTAGTAGACCGCCTTCTTAATATAGATAGAACACCAAAATACTGCCAAAATGCCTTAGAAGTAGCCATATACGCTATTAGGTTGTATATAACCCAATAGCTACTTCTAAGGCATTTTGGCAGTATTTTGGTATTCCTCTATATTAGGAAGGCGGTCTACTAGCTTAAGCAAAACTTAGGGCTTGTGTAAAACCCTATATGCTATATTAAAAAGGTAAATAAATCTACCTCTAGCTCGCTAAGGAATAGGAATTAGGTCTTAAAAGTTAAAAAATTAATTGTTTTTAATAGAAAGATAGGTGTGCGTAAGTTTTAAAGTACGGCGCTACCTTTTAGTGAGGTTATATATATAGTAAAAGGTCCTAATTTCTTAGTAGTTTTTCCTAATAATATTATAGGTATATGCCTTTAGCATATAACTAACGGCTATTTAAAGGGTGTTTAGAGTTGTCTTAAGGGCAACCTAAGGTAACTATAATAATATTCCTTATAATAGGCCTTTACCTATATAGAAATTCCTTATTCTCTAAAGCTAGGTATATAGTTAATAGCATAACCAGCTTCCCCTCCCCTCCCCTTTAGCGAGATTTAAATTTGCTATGCGTATCTAATTTCGCCTGGTTGCCACTAAACCGTGCGTAGTAATTGTAGTAAACCGCTGTGGCTATACGCAAGGACCTTTTTGGTTGCCATGGAGAATCGCCTTAGTTGGCTAGGAGAACCAAATTGAAGACGTATGCTTCCTCTTCTCCCCTTAACTATGCCTCCGTTATGGCCGCCAAAACGCGAATACAACGCTGTCTCTTTAATTGCCGATGAAATTTGGCAATATCGTAATGGGTAGAAACCTTATGATATTTTACAAAGATCACGATACTGTAGAGGAAGGATGGTCGCAAGTCTGCTAGAAGTAAAGTTCTTGCAGCCAAGCATAGCTTCGCTACAATTACTATGTGGTGGTTTGGCGAGCCCGCGTACTGTAGTGAATATGCAATTTGCTAAAGGGGGGGGAAGCTGGTTGTGCAATTGACTATAGTTCTATATTTTTATTTATATACTCTATAACGTATTTTATAAGCGAGCCGTTAATCTAAGCGAGCCGCTACTCTTAAAACTTTACTAAAAATTAGAAAATTTATACCTTAATATCTTAACAACCACTTAATAATAAATTCTAATAATTTAGGTTTAGACTTTTATATATACTCTATAACGTGGCATATAGGGTTTTGCATAAGCCCTAAGTTTTACTTAAGCTAGTAGACCGCCTTCCTAATATAAAGGAACACTAAAATACTACCAAAATGCCTTAGAAGTAGCTGTTGGGTTATACATAACCCGATAGCGTGCACGGCTACTTCTAAGGCATTTCGGTAGTATTTTGGTATTCTATCTATATCAAGAAGGCGGTCTACTAGCTTAAGCAAAACTTAGGGCTTATACAAAACTCCATATGCCACGTTAGCTATTATTAAAGTTATATAGTAAATAGTTTAGTGGTTTTTAAGATATTAAATTTTAGGGGCTTTTAGGGACTAAATTAAGGCTAAATTACTATATCTTAAAAACTACTAAACTACTTACTATATAACTTTAATAAAAGCTATAAAGTATATATAGAAATCTAAATCTAAATTATTAAAATTTATTATTAAGTAGTTGTTAAAATATAGCTTTGTTTATAACCAGCTTCTACCCCTCCTTTAGCAAGGACTTTAAATTTTTAAATTTGGTATATATATCTAATCCTACTTAGTTACTATGATAGTACTATGGCACTGGCCCTATGGCTAGCTTAGCGTAATCTCCGGGGTTTGTCTATATTGTATATATATTACCTCCTAGAGCCTCCTTTCCTCTTCTTCTCCTTAGCTTAGTATTTTTATATAGTAGTAATATATAAGCTTTAGTTTAGAAGCATTTATATAAGCCTATTATAGTTACTACTAACTATATATAGCAATTATAGTAAACGGCTATAGCTATATATAAGGGCTATTTTAGTTACTATAAAGAATTATTTTAGTTAGCTAGGAGAATTAAATTTAGAACTTACTTAATAACGTTCCCTTAACGTATATTTCCTTAATATACTCTTTTCTTTTTATTTATACCTCTATTAAAATATAAATATAACGCTATTTCTATAATTGCTAATAATATTTAATAATATTATATAGGTAGGAACCTTATAATATTAATAAAGATTATAATACTATAGAAGTAAAGTTCTTGCAGCCAAGCATATGGCTTTACTATAATTACTTATATATAGTTAGTGGCAATTAGGCGAGATTAGATATGCGTACTGAATTTAAAATTTTAGAGCCCTTGCTAAAGGGAGGAGTAGAAGCTGGTTATAAACAAAGCTATATTAAGGTATGAATTTTTTAATTTTGGTAAGGTTTTAAAGGTAGCGGCTTGCTTAGATTGACGGCTCGCTTATAAACACGTTAAGCTAGTTAAATAATTTATCTATTTAAAATAGCCTAAAAAGCTATATAGGATCCTCATTATTAATATTTTCTAAAAGCTTTAGCTAGCTATATTTGTCTTTATTTTTAAAAATAGGATATTAAGTAGGCTATATAAGGTCTATATTAGTAGATATATAGTTATATACCATCTTTATGACGTATTTAATTAATAAAGTTATCTATTTATATCTTAATGCGAGAAAGTTAATGTTCTTAATCGCGTGCACGGGCTATATTTTATAGCACCCCATCCATGTAAGGGATATGCCTCTACAGATTCTTACCATTATTATCCTTTAACACTGCACAGCTTCCGCAGTCTATCCTATGGAAATGCCAATGTTAATTATAACTATTATATTATAAGGTGATGGAACATACCGAAAGGAGCGGTCATGGCGATATCACGCTTTGCTTTTAGTCCGGGCAATCATGCTCGACTGTGCCTTCATAGGTGGCCCTTTCGTAACTCGTTTGATTGCTTCACGGAGCTTTCAATTCTCAATTAAGTAATGATGTCTGTGTCTGATAAGGGTGTGATCCGGTCTAAATCGTCGATATCGTCTTATCTGAGCGGCATTTCTCCATCTTTGTGCTCTACAGTAAGCCCTTGAAGTCTGGACAAAAATTGAGCTCGAAATCACGGCATATCAGCGTTATAAGAGCATCAATTAAATATTAGGAAACAAGGAAAATTTCCCTTCAAAACGGCTATGAAACTAAAAGTATGTAACCCCAGCTTTAGTCCGCCAGGAAAAGAACCTTGTCCTCAGGCAGGTCTGAAAGTGAGAATCACAACCGCCCACAGCACAAAAGTCCCACCCACTGTAAGCAGCGGAGGTTCCTTAGAATACCACAGGCAGAAGCGTTGATCTTGCGCTCAGTACATGTCTGGCATGTACGACTTGTGATCTACCAACCACAGAGAAATGTGTTGGAGACGTTCAGATCTGTTCGAGCCGCGCTGGAGAAGTGTGTACATGGAGAATGAGAAGTAACGAAAGGATAGTAAGGGGATGTGTAAGAATGAAGCACCTGGATATTGTACATAGTACGCTTCGCTACGCGGATGCCCTGGAACGCCGGGAATGCTGTGAGTAGAGTACACATTATTTACAGTGACATGTCGCATGTAATATATTAAACCATAGCACGGGTTGCTCGAGCCATTGGCTCCGGCTCCTGTGACTCCAAAGTCATCTCCTCGATCTTGTCAACCATACCAAGGTCTCGGATATTCCATCCGTCTTGCTTCTTTACCCAGTCTTTTTGCTCGCCTAGGATGGCAAGGTTTCCGTTCGGTGCACCTCGAACAAGGAATTTATCTGCAACTTTCTTTACATCATCCGCCGTGACATCGAGCAGGCGTTCTCTCCTAACTTGTAACATATCGTCGTCAATGTTAGAGAGGAACAGTCTCAGCCCCTCCTGGCTGACGCTCTGTGGAGCATCGTAACCCTGGAAGACGCTCAGCTTGGCTTCTTCTAGATCCTGATCAGTCCAGTTCCGGTCCCGGGCCCAGGCGCCCGCTTCGCTTACGATTTTCATAGTGTTCTGGGGGTTAGGATCACGGTAGCTGTAGAAACCGAAGACACCTCCGAGAGGACGGGAGTAGGCCCCACCGCCATATGCACCGCCCTTCTCACGGATTTCGTGATGGAGGTACTTGTGAGTTAGGAGTTGTGCCAGAATTTCCAACGGTGCGCCGGAAGGATCTACATAAGGTACCGTTGGAATGGCCAGTCCGGAGTAGTAAACCTGATATGGGAGAGGAAAAAAAGCTTTAGAATTCCGCGGGTATCTTGTTGGTGATGTCCTGGAAGGAATGCTTCCATTACTGGCTGGTAGCCCAGTTAGGAAACGTTGCAAGGCCTTCTGATTAGCATTGGAGCTCTCATTTCCACAATTGAGCGCGACGCGCATCGTCTTGCTATTTGAAATCGCAAAAGATTGTATGGTCTTCAACTTCCGAATTATGTCGTTCAAGGGTTCAGAAAGGGGGCGCGACGCGAGGCTTGTGGTAAGTTTAACTTGAGTTAATCCACCTGTCTGCTCCTGCAGCCGCCCAACTGGTGTCAAACCGGCCTCAGCAAATGTTCGAGCATATGAGTGTCCAGACTCTGCAATGGAATTCACTGCACCACTCGCGGAGCTCTGAAGCAGCTCCCGAATTTTCTTTTCAGCTTCCGGGCCATCAAAGTCGGTTTCCATGATAAGTATTCGCAAAAGATCATACATCGCAGGAACATTGCGATCCAGTGCGTACCCGGTAAAGGATAAGCCTTCTCTATATGAATCCAACGAGTGTGGTGATGGAGACGAGTAGTATGCAACAGAAATCCCGCCGGTCTTTAGCTTGATGAGCTCCTCTAATTGCTCCATGGTCTTGTTCTTAGTACCAAGACGCATAACGGCACTGCTGAACAGGGGAATCATCTCCCGTAATTCATCCGGTAGGTTCTCGAGATCTTGAATTGCACGGAAGTATGTTAGGCCATTCGTATGCGCTTCTCGCCACTGAACTTTCACCTCTCCCAATGAACTATGCCGAATTGCAATCCTCTCTTTCTGGCGTGGTATATCATTGACATGCACACTTGGGAGACAGCCGAGGTTCTGGTTGTTTGCTTTCTCCTGAACCTCTAGCAGTTCCAGTTCGCGTTTTTCTAGATATTCCTGAGCTTCTTGCTCAGTAGAAAAGCTTTTAGTCGTTTCTAGAATTTTGTCGGCGAGTCGTTTATTCTCTTCGTCAGCCAGTTCCTGGCTGTAAGTATCGGAGGGCTCCATTGTGAATGTTAAGGTTTTGTCATTGAGAAGGTACTTGTCCAATAAGCTTTCTAGGTATCCGCCTTCTGCGCAACGGGATTCGAACGATGAGACTGTTTCTTGCCACGCCAACGCATCCATTGGGTCAACACCATTGAACCAGCCAGGCTTCAACCGTTGCATTAGTCCCATTCCAAAGTTCGCAGTCTTGTGCTTTAAGGAAAGTTCAAGCTGATGCAATATGCCGTCGACCTTGATCTTATCAAGGCCGTTTTTCCTGGCTTCTGAGAGAGTCCTGAAAATAGCTTTTTTGACCTTTGGGACGTCATCCTGCTTGACTGCGTTTAGGCCTACCGAGAAAACACCAATTTTTCCTGCAGTATCATATCCAGTATTTGGGCTGAAGTCTGCTCCAAGACCAGACTCAACGAGACTGCGATATAAGGGCGATCCGTAGCCGTCTAGTAATATATTGCTCAGTATACCCAATGACAAATTCTCGACCACGTCGGACGTGTCGCCCATTAGCCAGGTGGTGGATGTCTTGTGCTGCGTATCCGGTGGAAGTAATGGATCAACTGGGCCTTTTAGAGTCACATACTTGGGTCCGTCTTCAAGACTAAGTGGCGATTTGATATCGCTATCAGCCTGTATCTGGTCAAATCGGTTGAAACGCTTATTAATATCCTCCAAATGGTCACTCAATGGCATATTCCCATAAGTGAAAAGTTTTGCGTTACTGGGGTGATAATGGTTGGCGTGGAATTTCCTGAGTTGCTCCCATGTTAGGTCCGTGATTTTGTGAGGATCACCTCCAGAATTGTTTATAGCGGGAAACAAATGATCCTGAAATCTGATATAGAAAAGATAGCTGGCATCAGACATTTGGCCCTTCATCTCATTGTAGACGACACCTTTGAAGACTAGTCTCCTCGCTTCCTCTCCTCCTTCTGCGGCAGCTAGTGGGTTCGCCGGACCTATCCTCCATCCTTCTTGTGCGAAGTCATTGGCATTCAAAAGAGGATGAAGGGTAGCATCTAGGTACACAGACATGAGGTTTTTGAAATCTTGGGCATTTGTGGTGGCGAAAGGGTACGAAGTGTGGTCTGCGGAGGTGAAGGCGTTCATAAAGTTCGAGAGAGACCGGGGAAGCATCTTAAAGAAGGGATCGCGAACAGGGTACCTGTGAAGTTGTTAGCATTAACGAATAATAGCGATGGAAAGAGAGAAAAACATTTCACTTCCGCATAATGTGGTATGTTCTAGGATATGAGGTACGCCGGTATCATCTGGAGGGTTAGTCTTAAATCCGATCGAGAAGACATTGTTCGAGTCGTCCCTCGCGATGTGAAGGTAGTCTGCGCCAGTCTTATCATGTCGGAGCTGGAAAGCTGTGAGCTCCAGTTCAGGAACCTGCTTTATGCGCTCCAATGTGAAGCCATGAAGCCTCTCTCTGATCTTTGGATAGCCGGCGGGATCGGTTACTGCAGCATAGCCTCGACGAAATTGACAAGCCGCGGAATTTCGCAGATACGGCGCAAGAGAGCGGGACATCCATAGCGATGACCGCGATGACCGAAGCATGGCAAACTGATGGTAGAGCAGCAACAGCCAGAGAAATAAAAAGCTGATGGAGCTGTCGGCATGTCGCGAAGTTTCAGGGTCTCGCTCCGACATGGTAATCTACACCCTGAACAAGCATAGCATCATAGCAGGGAATGTGACTAAGTATCGAAGGGCGGCAGCCTGTTCGCAAAAGATGATTGGAAAGGAGGCGACCAGTGGCCTGCTGCGAGAGCGCATCGGACGTGTTTGACCATTGAAGACTGTGCCGCATCTCTTTGCTCCTCGGCCGTGATGTAGATTGCGCTGGCTCCCAATTTAATTTCACTCACAATCTTGAACACTAAGACTCTGTTGGTAGCCGAAAGAGGGCGAAGGTTACAACAGGGCAAGATCGTTTCGCAGTCCGCTCCCCTCCTTAACACAACTCGACTAGCCGCTCACGAGACTAATCTAGCAGTCATAGTCGCCGCCGTCTCTCTCTCCACCCTCCCGATCCCGTCATTACTGGCCATTATTCCAAGGGGCTCGTATCTTACTCGAAGTGCTCAGCCTTAGCCCTCCAGCCGACGAGTCCGAGACGTCAGACGAAAAGATCCCCAGTCGCCATCCCAGCGCGCAAAATTCACGCCCCATTGTACATGCGCTCCTCTCCTATGTAATATACAATACGTTGCCATACACGCAGGCCTTTGGTGTAAGGTGTAAGACAACCTGAAGACGTCACTCGGGTGCCGAAGAGTTTGAACCTCAATCTTCGGGTACGGCTTCATGGCAACCGTTGCTCACCAACACCAAGCAACGTCTGCACACGCTCGCTCCAATCCTGTTCATGTTATGGACACTAGCCGTAACTCGTCTCTCTCCCGCGACGCATCAATAGCTGGATCCGCACCTATGGCTACCTCTCAACATCCCACCCCTGCGGGACCACCACCGAAGAAGGGCAAGGGCAAAAAGAATACCGATCCTTCTGAACAACAGAAGCAGATCCAGGCGAAGATAGCACAACTCGAGTTGGATGCAGCTGGTGACAAGGAGCAGGAAGCTGAAATTGGTGGGTCAACTCTTTCGGTTTCACATTTAGCACGACCGTTAAGGAGGGACCAATGTCGAAACTCTTTTTGATAGCCCGGTTAGCGCAACTACAAGCTTGAAGCTGGAAGAATATTATTTTACACGATATGGAATCATGAAAGGGGCTACAGGTTCAGCAAAATGCAATGCTGTTCTGCTGCAAAATTTCTCGCTGAATTGTTAGCTAACAACGTCTTTGCGCATGTAGACCGGGAAGTCAAGAAAGCGAATCGAGATTTGTCCCATTTACTTTCAACAATGGAAACGCCAATGTCCCGCCTTGAGGTTGTTCAAAAGAAATATACGGAACTTCTTCAAGATATGAAGAGAACCGAACGAGATCATATCAAGGCCAAGAAGCGTGGCGATCAACTGCAGAAGGAGAAAGATGCGGGAAGAACAGAGTTGAGCAGAGTGACGACTATGAAGGATAAGCTTGAGAAGCTGTCTAGGGACGTCACCAAGGAGAACAAGAAACTCAAGGTTAGCCGGTCATGGAAATTTGAGTGGATTTCTAAGAAGGGCAAAAGCTCATACGTTAATAGGAGGACATCCACAGGCTCGAAACCACCGAATCTAAAGCACGGGAAGAGTTGCACGATAGGCTTGAGAGGATGGTAGCGGACGTAGAGGATGTTATCAATTCTCAAGGCCAGCCGGAACCACAGAACGTGGATATAGAGTTGGACGAAGTGTACGCCTTCTCATTGTCCAGAGAGTGAGGGACTCGCACTAATCTTGAAATTAGCTTCCGCCAGAAGTTCAAGTCGTTCATCGACCAATACGAACTGCGTGAACTCCAATTCCACTCTCTCCTTAGGACCAAGGAACTCGAAATACAGTATCAAATGGCAAGACTAGAACAACAACGCAAAGCTCAAGAGGTCGAGTCATCGAAGTCCCACCAACTGACGCGTCAAGTGTCGACTTTCTCCCAAACCGAATCAGAGTTGCGCACCCAGTTGAACATCTATGTGGAGAAGTTCAAGCAGGTAAGACTGACTCTTCCGCCTATCAACCTAAGCTAGTCTCAATTAGACTTGCGAATTCTTACAACATATGGAGGTTAATGCTGACTAGATGCAGGTCGAGGAAACGCTAAATAATTCCAATGATCTGTTCTTGACATTCCGCAAGGAGATGGAGGAGATGTCAAAGAAGACTAAGCGTTTGGAAAAAGAGAACGTCAACTTGACTAGGAAACAGGAGGCAACCAATCGCAATATTCTGGAAATGGCGGAAGAACGTACACGGACGCAGAGAGAGATGGCACGAAAGGACAAGGAGATGGAGCTGCTTCGTAAGAAGAACGAGAACCTGGAAAAGTTGTGCCGTGGTATGCAGGCACAAGGTCGTGGGCAAGTCAATATGAACGATTTAGACGTTGGCGACGATGATGGCACGGAGAGTGAGTACGAGTATGAGGATGAAGATGATGAAGGGAGCGGTGAGGGTGAGTATGACGAGGATACCGAAGAAGAAGCCATAGAGGTCCAAGGACGCCGGCCTTTTGGCCCTGTCCCTCCACCTCCACCACCGCCTCAGAGTCTAGTCAACGGCAAAGTCAATGGTCACAGGCAAACAAACGGTCAAGTGAATGGAATCAAGCGCTAGATCCTGCGGGAGAGAGATGTCGCTGTTGCTTCTGCAGGCTCCAGGGCATAATGTGACATTTAGGACTTATATATATCCCGTGCGCCTCTATGATCGAGTTCTAAGAGCCGCCATTGTTACTTATACTCGATTCATCTCATTGATTTGTTCAGTGTGTTCGTATTCTTGCTGCAGGATAATCATGCGGCAGATTTGCTTGCTTTATATTGGCAAGTTCCGTGTACTCCTTGAAACACCATGATTCCATAAAAAGCTCTTTGGATTAGATAAACATTCACAACTAAGACAGCGGACCACAATTTTGAATGCTAGCTCGAGGTAAGAGATTCGAAGGTTTTCGCTCCCATGTCCTCAATGAGGTCTCTAGGAGGAAACATTCCGCCTATTTCGTTTCTACCCGCGCTGATGAAGGTCAGAAGATAAGTGAGAAGGAGAAGCAATGATGCTTGCGTGTAATGCATTGTAACGGTAATCAGGATAACACAGATTTAGAGATCGGAAGACTGTCGATCACTAGAATGGAGGTTGGGAGGTTACCTAGCTTTAGGCGTTCGGATGTCAGAAATGGTTCCGTTATGCATAAACCCCCATTAGACCGGAAGTAGACCCTTGCGGCGACGTCCGAATTAATTTCGGTCAGGTTTCGGACAGTCACTAACGTCTTTTAAAATCCTAGGCCTCTGATTGGTGTAACCTTAATTTTAAGTTATTATGTCAGCGTGCAAATCTACTTGCACAGCCCCCCACTAAAACTAAATTGTTATCTTCTCGACAATTCAAAAGCTCTATTACCACTAATATGTCTACTAAACGTGGTAGAAATGAGGATCTTGATATTATAGTCGCCTTTCGGAAGTTTAGGAAGGACGGTATAAAGACTAAGCGAGCCTAATGCGCCCATTGCGGCTATAAACGATCGTGGAAAACCGACCTGCTGTGTTAGCGACTCGGTCAATCGAGGCACGAGCACGGCAAGAAGGTCGCGCAAGCCTGTACGATTGGATTGTCTATAAACGAGGATCCAAAGCTAGAGAAAGGAAAGGGGAAGAACGGAAGCACCGCTCGAAGCTATATACAATCCTCTGGTCACGTGATGGCAACTTGC
>Ga0307507_10002095_pt1 | contig 43101 bp, 8 predicted proteins | sample 7_EM_MG_FD_207223 | JGI IMG/M metagenome (GOLD analysis project Ga0307507, IMG submission 207223) | Populus trichocarpa ectomycorrhiza microbial communities from riparian zone in the Pacific Northwest, United States - 7_EM | ecosystem: Host-associated > Plants > Roots > Unclassified | place... | reverse complement strand
ATAGTACTTTATAAAGCTTAATATAGTTACTGCCTTTAATAAAATCCGTATATATAAAGGAGATAAAAAGTATATAGCTTTTTATATATAATGGGGACTCTTTAAATACCTAGTAATACTATTTAGCATAAAGAACAGTCCTAGTATATTTTAGCAATATATTAATAATACGCTTTATAAATTTCTTAATATATTTATTACTGCGTATATTAATAATATCTTAATCTACTTATCCTTACTTTTTAAATATTAGAAATATATTAAAATTGTTTTTAAACGCCTATAAGATATAGGCCTATAATGCAATATTAAGAAATATAAGTTCTATGCATTAAAGGTTATATACTTAGGCTTAATTATATCCCGTAACGGAATTAAAATAGACCCTTAGAAAGTTGCCGTAATTATAAACTAAGAAAGCCCTAGTAATATATAGGATATTTAAGGATTTTTAGAGTTTGCAAATTTCTATTAATAATTTATTAACCACTTTTTAGAAACTACTTAGCTATTAGTAAACCTAATAAAAAAGAACATAAAATTTAAATAGACCACTAAATATAAATAAGCTTTTAATAACCTAAAGCATTATATTATAACTTCTCTAATTCTTACCTACTTTAACCCTAACCTTAAATATATTATTAAAATAGACTTATCTAATTATGCGCTAAGGGGAGTACTATTACAATATAATAAGAATAGTAAGCTATATCTAGTAGCCTTTCTCTCTTAAAAACTTACCCCTACTAAATTAAACTATAAGATATATAATAAGGAACTACTTATAATTATTAGATGTTTTAAATAATAGCGTCCTAAGCTTAAAGAATTATTGTTTCTAATACGCGTATTAACGGACTATAAGAACCTATAATACTTTATAACTATAAAGTAATTAATACAGCACTAAATTTATTAGGCCAAATATCTCTTATAATTTAACTTTAAGATTATATACTAACCAGGCAAACTTAATTAGAAGCCTAATATATTAATATAATAATTATAAGACCTACCTATAAACGCTATAGATAAATGGATTAGAAATTAATTACGGATCTTATTGCCTCTTAAATGTTTTAAAAAACTATATCTTATATTCTTAGACGCGGAACTTAATAGAAATAAATTAGAAGTTAATAAATGGGAAATAGAAATTAATAAGCTAATGGAATATAAATATAAATATAATGTATAGATAATAGATATAATAAAAGCGATTTAAATAGGAAAATAATAGTATAAGGATATTACACTTACTAAATATAAGATTTAAAATAACTAATTATACTACTAATAGAAGATAGTAGTTCCAAATTCCGAACCTTTATAATTTAAGATACTTAAATTTATATACAACTTCCCTATAGTAGGGCATCCTAGCTATATAAAGACTTATAAAATTGTTTAATAAGTATACTACTAGCCTATAATATATAAAAATATATAAAAATATATTTAAGCATATAGGATATGCGTATATAGAGAGACCTCTTATATAAAGAAGTAAGGAGTACTTTAACCGCTACTAATTCTAATATAAAGATAGCACGACATCTTAATTAACTTTATAGTTAACTTACCTAGCAGTAATAGGTTTATAAATATTATAGTAGTTATTAACTATTTTATAAAAATGTAATATATAATTCCTATAGACTTAATTAATGCAATATTAATAGCCAAATGTTTTATTAAGTACATCTTTAAACTATATAGACTTCCTAACTTAATAATATCCAACTATAAAAGCTAGTTTATTTTGGATTTCTGGCAAGCCCTATATAAATAATTAAGCATTTAAATATAACTCTTAACTGTATTTTATCTAGAGATAAATAGTTAAACTAAAATTACAAATATAATTATAGAACAATACCTATAAATATACTGCTCCTACCTATAAGATGACTAGAAAAAATAGCTACTCTTAGCTAAGTTTACTGTAAATAATATAATAAATATATTAATAGGCGTAACGCCGTTTTACACAACCTATAAATAGGACCCTTAATTTAGATTTAAACTATAACCTAAAATTAATATAATAGGACCTATAATTAAATAGATTTAGTTAATTAATGTATATAGTAGATTCTTTAATTAATGTCTAATACGGATCCTATCTAGGCCTACGCAGACTACTCTGTATACAAGGGAAAAGTAATATTAATAGGAAAAAACCCTTGCTATTGGGGGGGGGGAGGAAAAACACTATAAGCTACCTCAGTAGGATGAAAAACCCCGATTTGTTATGCCTACACATAGCAGCGGCCCTATGGGCCTACAGCTACGTCCTCCTCCTTAGATGTTTTAAACTCCTTAGGAACCACTACTTCCTTCTTTAGCTTATCTAAAGCTAGGGTTCACTACGTCCTAGCTAGGCCTTGCCGATTAATTGCTGTATATAGTTATATCCCGTATCTTAACCACCCCCTATATACTATCTCTTATTAACCATTACCATATACGCCTTGCCTCCCCCCCCCTAAGGCCTATTAAAGGCGTAAGGGGGATTTATCCGTTCTACTATCCTAATACTGAAAGACAAAAGCGGGATGTGTATGTATATATACCTAGGTATCTTTTATACCTAGGCCCTAGTCACTAGGCCCTCTCTAAGGGCACCATGTAACGGAACCTTGTAGCAGGAACTACTACGGGTTCTGTTATTAGGCTGGGTATATAGGTAAGAACAAAACAACAACGTAATAACAACTGGTGGAGTGGTTGCCAAATAGACTAACTCCAATTATATTCTAAGATTTACTACAAGGAGAGAATGCTCTCTATTCCTTAAGTACTATAACTATACCTAATAACTCCTTGTTGTAGATGTCATAGTTCAACTCTAGTAGTGTTATCTTTCGACTGTAGTATACCACTGGGTGCCATCCGTCTTGATATTTCTATATAAAGTATGCCCCTAGTGCAAAGTCTAATACATTTGTTTCTACAACCGTCTCTAAACCTGGTTAATAGATCTTAAGAACTGGCTTTTAGGTAAACAACCCTTTAATTCTCTTAAATAGTTCTTATTATTCCTTTCCCCATGCCTATAGTTCTTCTTTCTTTGTTAACCGCGTAAATGGCTTAATATCCTATAACTATTGCGCTATAAACCTTTTACAATAATTGCAAAACCCTAGGAACGATTTTAACTGCGTAATATTCTCTAGTTCTTACCAATTCACTATAGCCTCAATCTTCTTTAGATCTATACTAAGTTAGCCTAGTTTAATAATAAATCCAACAAAATCAGTCTTCCGGGTAAAGAACTTGCATTTTTTAATTACTACTAGCATCTGTTCTTCTTATAGTCTCTTTAAGACCTATTTAACGTGTTCTCTATATTCTTCCTTACTCTCTAAGTAGATAATAATGTCGTTAAGGTATACCATAATAAATTCATCTAAGTGTTCTCCTAATATACTATTAATTCGCTTCTGGAACGTTGCTAGTGCGTTTATAAGTCCGAATTATATAACTAATGGTTTATATAGTCCTTCCTTTGACCTGAAGGCTGCCTTCTATTTATCGCCTTCCTTGATCCTGATCTAATGGTACGCCCACCTTAGATCTATCTTTATAAAGATCTTTACGTTGCCTATCCTATCTTAGATTTCGCTAATTAAGGGTAAAGGATACCTATCCTTCCTAGTAATACTGTTTAACTATCTATAGTCTATACACATTCTAAGTTTTCTGTTTTTCTTTGGGATGAATAGTACTGGATATTCTGCTAATAACTGTAATGGTCTAATATATCCCTTTTATAAGTTCTCCTAAATAAACTCCTTAAGCGCTACTAACTCTGTTTTAGTAAGCTTATAGATTGGAAAGAACTTTAGACTTATTCCCTCTTTTAATTCTATCTTATGGTCCCAAGCTGCATGCTCTAATAGCTTTTCACTTTCTAGTAACCATAACTTTTTACTATACTTGTGGTATCTCTTTGGTATATAACTTAAGCCTCGCTTAGTCTCTTTATATATCGCTCTAACTTGGTACTATACCAACTTGGTTTGCTGTCGCATTTTACGCTATTAAGTATCCTTAATATCGACCTAACCTATAACCCAATTGATCTTTAGATTGTACTCCTATAATTAAGGCATTCCTAGTATCGCCTTGTTCTGTCCTAATGGTAGGATATTAAAAGACATTCTAACTGGTTTCCCTTTAATAGTTAACTAAATAGGTCCTGTTTTAAGATTAATAATGCCTCCTCTATAGGCTATCTAATCTCCTAAAATCATTATAAGTGGATATGGGTATTCCTTTTGTCTATGTGGTAACCCTATCCTTTCCACTGCCTTTAGTAATATGTGGTTCCTAGTTACTCTACTATCTACTAACGCTTTAAACTGCTAATCTTGCCATTTAACTTATAAATTTAGGTATTGTTTTTAAATTCCTTTAAGGGTCTAAGGCTCTAATACAAGTTCCCTCTGGTCCTATACGCCTCCCCTTTTCCTAACTGTTGGCTGCTAAATCCTACCTATACTTGGTCTAACTTAGGCTAATACTTAGTTTATTTCTTTTCCTCTACGTGCTATAGATAAGTATTCTCTGGGTACTCCCACCACTATTATCTATCTAGGTATTCTTCTATAAGGAATCTTCCTAGTTAAAGTATTAAGTCCCCTTAACCTTACACTTCTACTAGGTGCTAACTATGTATATACTTAGCATTTCTAAACCGCTTTTCCTCTGGTGCCTAATATATCCTTACTAGGTACTTCTGGTTCTTATCTTTTGGTGCTCTATATATATTACACGTGTTATCCACACAAGCTATCCATAATAGTGTATAATACGCTATATATTTTGGGTTAACTCTTAGTTTGTCTTTATTCTTAAGTTTAAACCTATACCTAGTTAACCTAACCACTGGTATCTCTGCTATAGGTACTAAGATTTATTACTTACTTTTTTAGTCCCTAGATCCTTCTTCTAGGTTCCTTAACATTATAATTAATACTCCTTTAATATAACTTATACGTTTTTCCATAATGGGTTAGTCTTGGACAACTTTTTTGTCTAGCTATATATAAAAATCTACCTATTCGTTGTTGTGTTATTGCCTATACCACTTTCCGTATAACTGGTTTAGTGTATATGGTTTATCTGTTAAAAAGTACCTTGTTATCACTGCATTGTGACATCCTTTAGTATATCTTTCTTTAAACCTGGTTGGGATGTCTAGATCCTCTTCTTATTCTAGTTTATCTAACCACTTTGCCCTAGGTGTCCCTGCACTTAGCCTATTAGTAACTCTTTATATGGGTGCTCTGTCCTTTATATAACCTAGCGTAGCTAACCTCTTATCTAGCTTTTGCTCTTGCTATGCAATAATTCTTATCCTAAACTTATCCATAGTTTCTTATTTTCTGCGTCTTATAGTTGGATCTTTATAGTCGTCTTGCTTTTTAATCCTAGTATTAACTGTTCGATTTTTAGGCTAAACACTACATTTACTTGGGATTGCTAACGTTCTTATTTGTTCTCCAAACTTATAGTTCTTAAACTTGCGTCCTATACTTATTTGTTTGTTACTAAACTAAGTCACTGCCCTTTCCCATTGGTTTTCGTCCTTTATGGGTCCTTAGGTATATTTTATCTTGTCTTAAGAATTTTAAGCTTCTCTTATCTCTTCTTAAGAATCTTAAGCCTATGGCCTTTTGCCTTTATTAAGTGATGAGCTAGCACTAGTAGTTGTCTACTTACTTAGTTTCTTTTAAACGTTACTTCTATTGTCTTATAAAGCGATGGAAATTGTATCCAACGGTGTTATAATACCCGTTACTGAACCTTGTTCTATAATAGTCTTAGTCTCTACTTCTATTTTAACTTCTTTAAGGTTTGCATGCTCCTAGTAAGCTGCCTTTATTGCCTTATTATCGGTAAATACTTCGCCTTTATTAAATTTATCATCTTTAATATCTAATCTATAAGCTGGTTCATTGGTTCCTCTAAACTTAGATAATAATAGCTCCTATAGCTAATAGCTTGCGCCGTACTTAGTATCCTTATAAATTCGGCATATGTTGTTATAACAATACGCAAAACTGTTAATTGAACATTCTTTTATTTCTTATAGTACACCGTCGTCCCTCTATATGTATATGCCGTCTGCTGGCCTAGTTCCCTTTACTACGTGGTTACTCTAACTACCTCTATAGTCTTTAGCGAAATGACCTTATTTTCCGCAATTTATGCAAGCTCTATCTTTAAACTACCTTTCTTGCTATAGAGTCCGCCTAAACGTCTTCTGCTGTTAAGATCCCTGGTTTAGCCTCTACTCCTAGGTCCTTTAATTACTTAATCCTTAACCTCTAGATTTCCATAGTTTCTTTTCCCACCTTTAGGTTTCTTTAGTACCGCTTAGGTCCATTAGCTCTACGCTATTCTATAGTTTTTAACTCTATGTCTGTCGTTGCGTACTCTGCGCCTTATATAACTATAGAACTCTATCTTGCCCTCTCTTAGCTTATTCCCTTTAATAGATCCTATTATTGATCTTTATTAACTAATCTATTAACTCTTTTAGAGTATCCGCATCTTCTATTAAGATAATTACGTCCTAGACTTTAGCCTTAAATCCCTGTTTATACTATGCTATAAGCGCCCTATTATTCCACTTAACCTATATAGCTAGTGTTTAAAACTGTGTTATATACTTAATTGCTAAAGTGCGTTATACTAAGTTCTAAAGCTTTTGTTCCGCTGTGGTTATAGCCTCCAGGTCTCTAAATATCTATATTAGTCGTTCCGCGAACCTATTCTAACTAGTAAATATATACCGTACGTTCTAGTTAGTTGTTGTTATGCCATTAGCCTATATTTCTATAAGATACGGTTTAAACCACTTAAGTACCCTCCCTGTCAGGAACAATCCTGCATAGGCTACTTAATCCAATAATATTGCTAACTTCGCTCCTTTCTATACTACCTTAAAGTGCATCTGCGTAAGAAATCCCTTAAGCTTTAACTTCTCTCCTAAAAACCGTTTAATTGAAGGTAACTTGATTTTCGCTACTCTAATTCCATTAATGCGTTCTTTAAGTATCCTATTATTATCTTATAAGTAATTAACCATTTCCTATAACTAACCTCGCGTAACCACTTAAGAATCCCCATTGTCTATACTGGTATCACCTGGCCCTGAGGTTATGGCTGCCGTCAACGCCGTTGTGACTGGTGCTTTGGGTGGCATGTTATTCGATCTTGTTTAATACTATAACCTTAGTAGTAAATGTGTAACGGAACCTTATAGTAGGAACTACTGCGGGTTCTATTATTAGGCTGGGTATATAGGTAAGAACAAAACAACAACATAATAATAACTAGTGGAGTGGTTGCCTAATAGACTAACTCCAATTATATTCTAAGATTCACTACAAGGAGAGAACTATCTACGGTAGGGACTAAGGTCCTTTAAATACACAACTATACTCCTAAGAAATCCTCTCTTGTACGTGAGGTACATAAGGTATGTAAGGTACATAACAGACCTTACAAACCTTACAGACCTTATAAAGCATACCACGTGACTTTGGTTACCATTCCTCGTTATATAGTTCCACCGGATCCATCCTAGACCGTGCCTGTATTAACTAACTAGCTTCCGCCGTCTCTTCTCCAAGTAGTCGTAATATCGTACTTAAAGCGTCCGTAACACACCACTCCGTTAAGAGGAGATAAGGAAAACTGTACGGGGTTATCCAGCTGCCTTTTAGTAGTATTATAGTAGTATAGCAAGTGACCACATGCTCCGCGGGCGATCGCCCTAGGGGTTAAAAGGGGCCGTATATTTACTCATTTGTTCGTTCGTTTACGCTTATCTATTTATTAATATAAGGTCGTTAATGCTTTCTATTAGGGTTTTTGGGGATATTATTAAAAACTACTTATCTATATTGGATTATATAGGTGCCCTAGATAGAATAGTGTAGTAGTTATCATATTATAGAGGGCCAACAGTAGTGGTTTTCAAGATCTTACTATCTAAAAATTTTTTACCACCGCCCTTGACGCCTACAACCACCACCAGGTTCTGTCCGCACGCTATACAACGTCTCTGCGTTGGCTCTAGATCTGAACTTCGAAGACTAGGTTCGTAGCCGTCACCATGTATAGGTATAGAGTCCGATTTCGACGGCCTAATTAATGTATATAATTTTACTAATTAAATAAAGTAGTTAACGGAACTATTATAAAGTAAATTAATATATACTTAAATAGTATAGAAATAGCATATAAATAAAGGACGAGCTCTTGTATAGGACTTTAAGAAAGATAATATAGTTTACCTAAATATATAAAACCTACAGACTTAACGGCCCTTAAAGAAACTTAATTAGAAGTTTATAGGCCTATACTAAATTAAGAAGAAACTAAGCCTATATACCTATAAGCTTAAACTACTAACTAAAATAAAAATATACCTAATATTTTATATAAGCTTACTGCAATCTTTAAAGGGTAAATATAAGGGATATTATTGCGGTACCTCAGGTTGCCCTCAGGGCAACCCCCAGATACCCCTTAGACGTCCGTCGGTCACGTACCAGAGGCACGTGCCCCTAGTATATAGTCTCCACAATCCCAGAGGCCTTACCTCCTTAAGGATTTGTCTCCTCCACAATCTATCTGTTCCTACAATTATGTCCTTATAGCCCCCTATCTATAAAGTCCCCTTACATTCGAATCCTTCCTACTCTATTTAGAAGGGCAGCTAGCTCAAGGACAAAATTATTTATTTACATTTTTGTTTATACCTACTATCCTACCTTAAAAATCTCGCGATAACCTAAACGGAAACTCCATAGATACCTTATAAAAAGCCGTCACATTAAGGCAGGAAGGTCCCTTTAACAGTGAGAGATTGCGACAATATAAACCTCTAGGCAAGACGGCCGAATGAGCCCCAATACCTAGATATATTAGGAGCTCGAAGACTCTTACACACCTACAGTCACCGCTGAGGAAAACGCAGACACCCTCTATAACGGACGTAACGCCGCTAGAAAGTAACTGGAACCCCTCTAGCCCCACCTAGGCCAATCGGAAGATTAAGCGCTAGAGGTAACCCTAAGATCTTCCCCTAAGCTAGAAATGCTAGAGGAATATACTAATATGTCTAACTAGGGACCTAACCAGAACCCTCCTAGAAGACCACCAGCCTATAATTAGCATAATGGCGGTGCACAGACTATTTATAAGCTAAGCGGGCCTACCCCTTTGGGTAACCCAACCTAACCACTAACTTAAGACTTAAGCCTTATTGGGAAACCTATACTAGCTACTAGTACCAACACTACCTCTATAGCCGGAGCCTCCCTAAGCCGGAGCCTGGGAAGTTAGGAGCCCCATACCGATCTTCTATAAGGAGGATATTGGGAAGCCGTCGCAAGGCTCTTGGAAGCTATACGGGAGGGAGCTACTAATAAATATATTAGAAACCTCTAGGGGCAGATTTAGGTCTAGTAAAACTTAATCTAGACTGGACAAAATCTTTTACAATCAGGCCAAGACTGAGGACTCCCTAGGGGTTACCCTATACCCTCCTAAGGAGGTGTGGAAGATTTAGAGAGGCATTTACGTAATAAGTAGAAGAAAGATATAGACCAACTAGCCAAGGCCTCTAATAGTCTAGAACTCCGCCCTAGACCCAAGGCTTACTACTTAGATAATTAGGTCCGCGAAATAGATAACTTCTTCAAAATACTAATAATATAAGATAATACTAAAGAACGTACCTAATGGATTATTAGTAAGATTAAAGATCTATTACTAAACTAGATTATACTTAGTCAGCTTAATAAAGATTAAATTATTATATAGCTATAGCTACAAACCTTTCTAAAGAATTAGATCTAGGATCCGCATATTATATAATACAGTAACGCGGAGTAATTCTAGAATAGTATACAGCGTGACAACAAGGATTTCCGCTAATTTATAAACTATATAGAAACCTAAGCTTAACAAATAGATCTAGAGCCCTTTAAAAACGAGGATGGCAGTATCCATAAAAAAGAGAAGATTGGATTTATCTAGGCTAGAATAAAGCCACCAATTTATAACAAAGTAAGGCGCGTAGGAGCCCTGTTAAGGATCACTATATATGCCAATTTTAAATGAGCGGTTCTAAACGCTAAGGAAGCAGTAAGGAACTAGACCTCTTCTAGTAGGAATTTAAGGGGTTACTAGAAGTGTAGGCACCGCAATAGTAATATGGGGCAGTCCTAGCCTTTAAAGAAACCTTTCTTAAAGAGAATATTAGAAGGGTTAAAGTTAGGAAACCTAAGTAGTAGGAAAGAGTCCTAGGGCCAATTTGGCACCTATCTAATACCCTTATAAGACAACCCTAAGAAGCCAAGAGAAAGCTTCCCCGGAGGTAAAGCTTATTAGAAGGACAAGCAGGGCAATAGTTACACTAACCTAAAAAAAGAAAAGCCCTAGTTGCGGACCTTTCCCAGTTACAACTAGGGCAAGATATAGAAGGGAAGACTCTTCGTATTACTATTAAGCTAGAAATAATACTTCTTACCAGTAAGGTACGGCAGCTCCAAGCACTATACAATAGTGGCGCTGAAATTAACCTTATACAGTACAACTTGGTAAAAGAGCATAAGCTTATCCCATTATAAAGGTGGCGGAAACCTATTATAGGCTTTCTGGATAAGTATTAGATTAAACTATATAGTGCGTATAAGCTCACGGTATTAGTAGCCAATATGTATAACCGTACTAAGGTGGTTAGCCCGCAGCCCTTCTAGATAGCTGACTTCGTAGGTTATAACCTTATCCTTAAATACCCTTAGCTTATAGAAGCAGATCCTAAGATACGCTTTAAGACAGGAACCTTTAAATAGTGGAACAATAAGAAATTGGAAGGGTGTATATTACTAATAAGTCTTAAACACATCCTAGAGGATATAGAGCCAGATAAAACAGTATACATTCTATACCCAAAGGAGTATCGGATCCAACCCCTGTTCTATAGCAAGACGGGTATAGAGCCTAGTATAGGCGATAACCCCTCTATAATAGATACCCTACGGGGAACTGCCGGATAGGTCATGGAGATATTACAGGGAGGTGGCGATCTTAAAGATCTTATAAAATACTTTCATCATCATGGGTTACTATGGCTTAAGCAATATGTGGAGAATATGCTACGGCACCTTAAACATTGTGTTAAAGAATTCCCTACCCTCTACTGGCTACCGCATGCAACTGTTTAACGTATAGTAGCAACTATGTATAAATAACCGCCACAGCGTGTAATGCTGCCCGTGAGCGTCCTAAGGAAGCTCCAGGACCTACCTAAAGATAATGTAGAGGACAAGCGCAACCCCAATTTATTAAATATTCCATTAGGCCTAAGGGACTTACTAAGGATATTTTTGGGCAGACGAGCCAGAGTCCTTATATAGAGCTTAGAATACGATTATGCAATTAATCTAAAAGAGGGTAAAGTACCTCTAAACCTTCCTATCTACAACCTTTCTCGCAAAGAGCTTGAAATCCTGCGGGAGTACCTTAATAGTTTAATGGAAAAGGGATGGATCCGGCCTAGTAAGTTGCTAGTAGGCGCACCAATCCTCTTTATCCCAAAACCAGATAGAACTATAAGGCTATACGTAAACTACCGCGGTCTTAATAAAGTAATAATTAAGAACTGTTACCCACTACTACTAGTTAGTAAAATGCTGGATTAATTATCTAGGGCGAAAATCTTCACAAAGCTAGATCTATAAGACGCCTATTATAGGCTCCATATCAAAGAAGGGGATAAATAGAAGACTGCTTTTAAAACCCAATATAGCCACTTTAAGTATCTGGTAATGCCTTTTAGGCTAGCTAATACGCCTGTAATATTCCAGTCATATATTCATAGAGCCTTAGGGGGACTTATTAATTGCACATATATTATCTATCTAGATAACATCCTGATCTACTTAAAAGATAAGAATTAGCATAAACAGCATATCCGTAAAGTATTGGAACGCTTGAATAAATAGGGCCTCTACGCCAAGGTATTAAAATGCACCTTTAATACCAAGCAGGTCGAGTTTCTAGGTTACATCATAACGCCTATAGGTGTAGTTATGGACCTAGTATGGGTATAGATAATCTAAGAGTAGCCAGAGCTAGAGAGCTACTGGGATATTTAAGTGTTCCTAGGCTTTACTAATTTCTATAGGCGCTTCATCTATAACTACTTAGACGTCGCCTAGTACCTATCCAACTACATTATAGAAGCTTCCTAAGACCTAACCCAAGAAGCAAAAGGCTTAAAGGCAGAAAGAAAGAAAACCAAGAAGGGACTAACTAAGTAGTACAGACCATAGACATGGCCTAGAAAGGTATAGGAGGCCTTTTAGGAACTATAAATAAAGTTCACAGAAGCTCTATTGCTGCGGCATTTCGACCCAGATTAACTACTAATAATAGTCACTAATGTATTAAATTTCGCTTTTACTAGCATCCTACTCCAACCTAATAGGCATCCGGACGCTACCTAGCTCCACTGGAGACCAGTAGCATTCTACAACAGAAAATTCTAGGGCCCTAAAGTTAGGTATTATACCTATAACAAGGAACTGCTAGCTATAGTTGACTGCTTTAAACAGTGGCGATATTACCTTAAGTATGTGAGCTATACTACTTATATACTCTCAGATTATTATAATCTACGCTACTTTATAACTATAAAGGAGCTTATACCTTAGTAAGCCAGATAGGTAGAAAAGCTCACGCGTTTTAATTTTAAAATTAAATACAAGCTAGGGGAAAGCAACCCTACTAATAGACTGTCACGACGGCCAGACTATGCCAAAGGCTTTAAAACGGGAGATGGAAAGCAGATAATAGACATCTTACTCCCTATATTATAGAACAAGCTCTAGGTGTGGGATGCTTAAGCACCTATAGCTTTATGCATCAAGTCTTAGGCGATATAAACCCTATTAGCATCTAGTAGCGTTCCGGCTGGTACCCAGTCTGTTTCCAATAAGGGCCCGAATATGCCTGGATAGAATGTCCCTAACACAAGTTTAGAACCTGGTAATATGTTACCCCTAATTACTAAGCTATCCCCTTAAGCTAATAGTAAAGCTATAGAGCAATTGGAACTCGGAGCCCTATAATAACCAAAGGACTTTAACCTCATAGCCGCCTTCCTAATGCATGCGTATTAAAGAGTTACAAGATTTATAGTACCATCTAGTCTTATACTCAAAGCAGTATGGGACAAAACAGCTTTTACCTAGAAACCATTTGAAAGGTTAACAGATCTCATCTATAAGGTGTAATAGAGGGACGCCTCCTATACCATCTTTAATGCGGAAGTAGGCTGGAAACATAACGGAAAGAAAGCTGCAAGGCGCTAAAATTAGAAACTAGACCCAATAGGCCTACTACATAGAAATAGTAAGGTTTGGGTACCATATAAAGCAAATCTACGGCAGAAGATTCTTATAAAGAATCACAATAATCCTCTAGGCGGCCACTATGGTCAAGTTAAGACAGTGGAATTACTTTAACACAAATACTATTAGCTAAGGCTTAGGCAGGAAGTAAAGGAGTACATTAGCCACTGTAAGAAGTGTTAAGTATATAAAATCCAAAGGCATAAGCTATAGGGTTTACTTGAATTGGTTCCTCCCGTAAACAAACTATAGCAATATTACGCTATGGATTTCATTACGGATCTCCTACTATTTAAGGATAAGTAAGGACAAACATATAATTCAGTCCTTATACTTATTAATAGGTTTTTAAAGTACGTCTAATACCTTCCTATTAATAAGATAATTAATGCATAAGCGCTTATAAACCTAATTAGGGAGAAATGCTTTCTTAAGGTAGATTAGCCACACTCTATTATTACTAATAGGGGCAGCGTCTTTATAAGCTAATACTGGTTGGATCTATGCTTCTATTTAAAGATAGACTACTATTATAGTACGGCTTTCCACCCGTAGATGGATGGGTAAATGGAACGCCAGAACCAGGAACTGGAGTCTTACCTATAGATATATTTAAACTACCAATAAGACAATTAGTGTGAGCTACTTCCGTACGCGGAGTACACTTATAACTTAAAGTAATATATATTACATCAGTACGCACCAATCCAGATTGCCTACGGCGTCTAACTATTAGGATTTAATGGTATACCCAATAATCACTAGCTAAGATAGTAGGATTAATTATAGGACCCTACTAAAAAGTCCAAGGATATCCACCAGAGAGTACAAGGGTACCTTAAGGTATGAAAGGAGTAATGGAAGTATACAAAGCAAAGCCTATAAGATACTCAGGAGCAGCAGAAACTTTGGTACAACCACAAATACTAGGACAAGCATTTTAGAGTAGGTAATGAGGTTCTTTTACGTTTAATAAATATTAAAACCCGTTAACTATTAAAAAAGCTCAATATAAGATACCTAGGTCCCTTCTAAGTTAAGGAATAAATTGGTAAGCTAGCCTACCGTCTCTAGCTACCCCTATCTATGGCCCATGTGTATTTAGTGTTTCATGTAAACCTACTAGAGCTATAGCATAGACCACCACCAGAAAAGAACTTCTAACTAGGCCTAATTAAACACCCTAAGGTAGTAGGCGAGCGGTATAAGGTTAAAGCTATACTATGCTATAAGTCTATTAAGAACAAGCTTTAGTACGAAGTTAAATAGCTAGGCTAGCCTGCTAAAGAGTCTATATAGAAACCAGAGGACCACCTTAAGTATTGTGAAGATATTCTAAAAGAATATTAGGACCAAGGTCCACAATCTACAAGGCGTAGAAAGTACTCTAATACTACTATATCATCGCAACCCAAAAAGAAAGCTTGTGGTAGGCCGCGAAAGGCTCCAGAGAGTAAGAAATAGATGGCTACCATTCTATACTAAGGTGGTTTAGAAGTAGCTATAGTAAACCAGATATAAAACGGATACGCTTTGGAAACTATAAGGGTTAAAGCTACAGCCTAGGGTAAGAGACGTCCTTAGCCTTTTTATATACATAGCATAGGAATTAATAGGGCATTTTGCTAGTATTGCATTCCCTATAGGCTCCTAAGCCCTCTCTGTAAGCCTTCCAAGCACCTTAATTAAGGCCCTTAACTGCTACTATATATAAGAACAAATCCTAAATCCTATAAGTCCAAACTATAAATACCCAGAGCCACTACGCCTTATCCTTAGGAGCAGGATTAGTATCCATAGGGCCACCAAGTAATGGCTAACAGAAATGAGACCCCTTAGTAGGGGTACAAGTAGGCATAAAAACGGGCGCAGGACGATAAGGTGTAGCTAGGGCGGACATCCTTAAACACTTAATACCAACATTAGGTCTAAACCAGTACCAACAAAGCTCTTACGGCGTAAGCTTATAGTTAATGAAGACACGCTTAAGCCTAGAATAGACAGAGACATTGGCTAATTAGCACAGTCTAGAACCACCAAGACCTTGCTATGGCAACTATTAGTCACCTATCCGCTAGGTACCCAAAGGGTAACCTACCTAATAACGCATTATATTATGCTCTTTCAAAACCTAACGCGTATGCGCGAACTCCTTCTTATAGTACGTGGCGACCTTCTTCTTATCATCCCCATCCTTTACCCTATCCTTAGTATACCAACCTTGCTCTCGCATTAAGCGTTGCTAGCTAGCTTACTGGGAATTGTAAGCGGTATAGATGGCTATAGCATAATCTTAAATTCAACCCAGTCGCTTAGTATTAGCACTGGAATAAGAAAGCGCCTGGGCGATATAGTAGTTAAGGACATTAAAAGCACGCCGCCACTCAGGCCCAGGCTATTGGAAAGCTTAAAGTTAATAATAGAAAACTATCTATAGGATAGGAAAACCCACCTTAACACAACTGCCGCTCTTAGTACACATGCAACAATTATAAGGACTAAAGGTATTCGACCTTACGCAATATATCCTATTGTAGGCCTCTAGGATCCTCTTATTAGATTTCTAGTCTTTTAAGGATATATAGGTAAAGTTATTTAAGTAGGACCAGCACCAGTTGCGAGTTAGCGGAGGTTAGGGTTCTATATACAACAGCAGGGCTAGGATATACTAAGAAATCGGCTTAAAAGAGCAGTCAGCAAGGGAACAAAGAGGCATATTAAATTAATAATAGAAAAGAAGAAAATCTTAATAATATATTAAAGATATGTCCAAAATTGGACAAAGGTTAATAATAGGGGGTTAGGTGTTAAGGAAAAGGATCAAGCTTAATAAGTAAGGCGTCTTATACTTTACCTTCCAATACCCTTCCGGCAAATAGCTGCAACCTTGCCAACATAGCTCCGTTATAATAGCGTTATTTAGAAGGAAGGAAACACAAGTATATATTATCTAACCATCACTTTCTTATAAAAACTAATAACGCGGCCAGGGAAGGCAACTAAGACGTTAATTAAAGATATATATAGGTTAAATTATACCTAATTAATGCTACGGTATTAAAGAACAACGTCACAGACGTTCTTAATAATTGTATAAGGGCTACAGATGCTGTTATAAAGTATCCCTCCTGTTTACTAGGCAGAGAAGCTATGCCAGTTATATAAGCACAGGACTACTAGATTTGGAAGCATATATACTAAATCTTAGGAGATAGGTCTTCTTAATTAACTAATTAATACCTCAACCGCACTAGATAGCTAAAGGGCGAATGCGGAAGTAATATATTAGTAATATAGAGAATTATAAAAAGAGATTACGGATTAATATCTTAGTAGTTAAAAGACAGTGGTAAGCTAAGGCCCTATACGCTAAACCTAATACCAAAAGGTTTTATGGAACTATACAAGGAATACTAAATTGCCTATAATACTCATAATTAATTACAGACCGGCGTAAAGGCTTAAATATAAAGTTACATAAAAATCCTTAAGTTAGCCTAGGTAGTTACTGGCATGTTTCCAGCAGGCTTTTAATAGGTCTCCAGGCAATCCTCGCATCTTTTCTCCAGTTATGTTTTTTCCTTATTAAGGTTTTTAGGAGTTTAAAGTAGGGGTTAGATAGATAGATAATATACAGCGGCATACCAACATCTTTTTAAACCCCTTCTGGGACAAGCCCTCTATAATCTCCCTACCGTAAAGTAACGGCAATCGGGGGCCAACCGCAAGAAGGGGGGGGGCAATATAAGGGATATTATTGCGGTACCTTAGGTTGCCCTTAGGGCAACCCCCAGACACCCCTTGGACGTCCGTTGGTCACGTGCCGGAGGCACATACCCCTAGTATATAGTCTCCACGATCCCAGAGGCCTTACCTCCTCAAGGATTCGTCTCCTCTACAATCTATCTATTCCTACAATCGTGTCCTTATAGCCCCCTATCTACAAAGTCCCCTTACAGTAAACCTTTAACTTATAAAGTACCGCTATTACCTTCTATAATTATTAACAACAGTAATAGTTCTTACTTTATTAACTTAATTAATAATATATAATAGAAACTATAATCTAAATAATTTAAACTTCTTATTAAATGGGAAGGATATAAAACACAAACCTAGGAAACCTATAATTAGATTAAGGCCAACGCGCCTTCCTTAGTAAAAGAATTTTATAAGGACTATCCTTTATGGCCTACTTTGGCTAGATGGATATAATATAAAAACAAATAACTACTACCTAATATATATATATAAAATACAATAGTAGGAAACTTAAAATTAAAAAGAACTTTAAATATATTATAACACTTATAATATAATAAGTTATAAATTCTTAACTAAATTAAATTGTTTTAGACCTTTAGCTAAAGGGGGGGTACTATAATAGGACTAGCCTAGTTATAGTAGGAATATCTTAGTAAAATACTTAACAGATAATATAGGTATTACAAGGTGATATTACATAGCTACGGTTCGTAGATAGTATGATAATTGTTATATTATATTATTGCTCTTCCTTAAGAAAGGGCGAGGAGCTTAAGGCTCCTCGCCACGCTAGTGCCGCGGCGGCACGTGATGGCAACTTGCCTATATTCCTAACACTAGCAACCCTTCTTTTGCGGTTGCCATCTACATATATATACCGCTCGACTAGCGTAACAAATATCAATCCTCCTTACTTACTATTGCCATTGTAATATAAGTCTCGCTGTCCTAAAATTTGCCTTTTAGCACGTGGTGCTTTCTTACTTAGGAGTTATAGGTAGATATCTTATTAAGAGGGCCGCTAAGGCGCTAGTAGTAAGCAAGCTAATAGCGATTTTCTATCCCGGGGATAGAAAATCCTAATTAGCTGGTTTAAGTTAGGGTCTATAGAATGTTATACCCCTACTCCCTTTTAACCTAACCTTTAACTCGTATATATAGAGTATTTGTGTTAACAAACGTCTCTAGTGCCTTATTTAGGTTCGCCTTTGTTATCGCATCTATTAGGTTATCTTGGCTATTAATCTATTAAATCTTAAAGAGTTCTTAACGTTCATAGGATTGCTAAAGTACTATAATATTAATTATAAGGCGCTTCTTCTTTATAGTACCAAGCTTAACTAAACACTTATAGAGGGAGTATAAATCGGTGTATACGATTATAGGGATAGCGGGAAGTTTAAGTTAATCTATAATTATCTTTAGGGTAGTTCCAATTGTAATTACTATATTAACTCCGCTAACTATTCCATATATCTCTAATACTAGAACGCTTTAAGTAATACGCTTGCTCTTAGTTAAGCTCTAATAGATAAAATTGCCATAGATTATAAAGTTATTCTCTTTAGTAGATTCGTTTATAATAATAATCTTATATCCTAGCTAGGAGCTAAAATCTTTATTATTTACAAATAATCTATTAATAAATATAAAGAGCTTAGCAGTAGGAAGATTAATAGGCACGTAAAGTAGTCCCTAATTAAGGTAGTTCATTTACCAGGAAAGACGTTTATTTAGGGTAAGAATATTATCCTTAGTTAGTTTCTAGTGTTAAGTAGTAATAAAGAGATTAAAAGAAGCCTTAGGTTAATAGATAGAAGCAATATAAGCTCCGCGGGCGCGTTGCTCTATATATCCTTGCTTTAGAGAATTAACATTAATAACGTTAATCTTCTTACCTTAACTCTTCTGGCGCAAAGCAATGGAATCCTTATTTAGGGAGAGGATGCATCCATTAAAGAGTAATAGTATTATTAAATTAAGCTTTTTCTTTAGCTTTGCTATAAGGTTTACCTTTACTAGCTTATCTTCTTTAAGAGCTAAGAATTGGTCGTCTCCTAAGATAATTATATTGTTAGTTTATATACTGATAATTCTAAATAGAGTTCCTATAGTTGTAATTAGGAAGCATAGGTTAAATATAGAAGTAGTTATTAAAAGCTTCTCTTTATAGTGCTTACTATAGGTAGCCTACTAATAGGTTCCTGCCTCTGCAATTCTATATAATAGCTTAAGCACAACCATAATTATATCTTTGGGATATTAGTAACAAATTTGCTCTAAAAGGTATACTAATATTAAGCGCTAAAGGTGCATCTCTGATTGGGTATAGGCCTAAGTAATATCTTATAAATAGACTGCTATTCTATTCTTTATTAAGAAGGGAGCTAGTGTAACAATAACTCGCTAACTAGCTTATTAAATTATAGAAGATTATATAAGAATTACCTCCTTACTATTATTATTATAACCTTAGATAACAAGCCTTAATTTCTTAAATAGGGTATTAGTAGCTTTGCCTTTAATCTTATTAACTATTCTTAACTTAAAAATACAAACTTTGTTAAACTTAGTAGGGTTATACTTCTTAAATTTAAAGACTTTTTTTATAATAAGACCGTTAATCTCCTACTTATTAGATGCTTAGAAAGGAGCTCTAGGAGTTATAATATAACCTTCCTTTTAAAGCTATTTTATAAGCTTAAAGTCAGCCTTCTCCTTAATTATTATAAAGGCTATTAATAACTTAATTCTATTCTTAATAGTAGTAATAAATTATTCTTTAAAATTAACAAGATATTAGCAATTTTGTAATTCCTTTAGGCAACCTCTACCGCGTTATGGTTATAGCATATCTACTATAATTATATTAGGATTATAGCCGTCTTCTAGAGCACATTAATTATAATTCTCCTCTAGAGTATCTTTTAGGGTATTTTATAAAGGCTTAAAACTATTATCTTTATAGTAAGGCTTAATAATAGTTAAACGGAATTAAGTGGGTCTGTAAGGCATCTAAATAGTATAAGTTTAACTATTAATTGTAATAAGTTAATATAGGCCTAACTATCCTCCCTTTTTACGCTATACGCGTACCTTAGACTAAAGTGGTAGATTAAGCATAGTTAAGGTATTTAGGCCATTTCTTATTCCTAGTACATTGTTAACCTAGCATATAGCGTAGAGACGTTATACCTCCTTTATTACCTTACAAATAGCCTCAGCTTATTATATAATAGAGGGAGATAATAGAGAATTATTAGTTATTTAAGGGTAGGCGCTAAAAACTAGTAACATAGGTACAAGTCTATTTAGGCTAGCAGAATTATTAACAGCTTTAACAGCTATTTATAAGGTAAGTTCTTTACTAGTATCCTCTAGTTTTAAAGAAATAATCTTATATACACGGCATAATGGCGTATAATATCGCTCCACTTTTCTAATATTATTATATGCCTTAATAGGGACTTCCTTAACCTTAATTGCCATTACCTTTATCTATTATTAAAACTCTATAGATAAGAAGTTTTTTCTTATATTATAGATAATTTAATTAGGGGGTCCTAAGTAGATATTAATCTAGTATAATTAAAGGGTATCCTATGCGTTTCTAGCTAATATATCCTTTAAAAAACATGCGGCTTAGAAAGAAATTAAGAAGTTAACAACTTAGAGTACTAGCTTACTACTAAAATATATAACGTTAACAATAATATAGAAGTTAAAGTTATAGTTATCTTTAAGGGTAAACTTAAATCGGCCAGGGAACTTCTGGTTTATTTAGCAGTAATAGTAGTACTTTATAAGATGCTTAATTACCTTAACCTTAACTTTATAGCCTATTTACTAAAGAACCCTAAGCAATTAGTAAACAGATAGGTAGCTAAAATGATAGTATAGTTAACATAACTCTAACTTAGTTAAATGGCTTTAAGCAACACTCCTTTCTAGTTATTAAAGGAGCAGCCAAGGATAACCCTACTTACATATAATAGGCACCTAATTATCTCCCTACACAAGCATATTCTTAAGGTTATTAAGCTTAATGCCTAATTTATCTATATCCCTAATGCAGAATAGAAACGGAGTATTCGTAGGAATAATATAGAAAGTAATATATCCTAAGGGGGTTTAGACCCTAATTGTGCTAAAAGAGATTATAGTATCCTTGCTAAAGCGTATTATATATTAGCCTGCCGTTAATTAGTTAATCTAAATAAAGCTATTAAGCTACTAAAGGGCTCAAACTTAAGGTTCTCCTACTATAGATACTCCTACAGCTCTAGTATCTAGCATAATACTATAGAAGACATTTGCTAAGTATCTATTATTAAAGGAGAACGCGGAGCTTTCCTTTAGCTTATTAAAGATATCTAACTTCGTAATAGAATAAAGCGTAGATTAGTTATTAAGAATAGTAATAGTTTATATACCATCTACCTCACTATACTTAGTAAAGTATTGGTTAGAAGAGTAGTCCTTAATTTCTATATCTATAAGGAGCTGTTTAGTCTTATTAACCTTACCCTTAAGATCTTCTACGCCTTTATATTAAACCAGGAAGCTTTAAAAGTAGGCTATAGTGACCTTATAATTTCTAACGTTTCTTACACTCTAACGAAACTTATTATATACCTCCTTTTACTTATTAAGGGAGTGTCTAGTTAACTAGTAATTTAGCTTCTTATAAATATAGCACTTCTTCTAGTAATTACTTTAAAATGAACCTCTATAAGGACCTCTATAATTGCCTTATAGTTAACATTAATTATACCCTTTACCATATTCCCTACTACGGCCACCATATATTTAGTCAGTCTAGTTATAATCGTGTTAGTTAGGAATACTTAGTTAGGTAGGGTTTTTGGTATAAAACTGTTGAGATTCTTATATTCGCATCGCAGTACCTATAGTAGAGCGTAGCTTAGCATATACTCCTTTAAACGTATTTGCAGGTTTATATAGCGCCAGATTGTACTTAAGAACGCTATAGCAGGCTAAGATAACCTAGTCCCTTAGGCTGTTCTTATTTTGGTAAGTTTTAGTAAGGCTATATTAAATTTTCTAGAGTTTATTAAAGAGTAATTAAAGGCACTCTAAATAAGTCTTTATTGGGTTAGAAGTAATAACTTTCTAAAATATAGTCTCCCGCTATTTAGACATATAAAGTTAGTAATTCTTATTAGTCTTAAAGTAAGCTCTAGTAAGCTAAAGTATTATATTAAAGCTATAGTTTTTACCCACAATATAGTTGTAATAGAATATCGCCGTTTGTCCCTTTAACATAACAGAGAAAGTATAGTAGTACTAGTAGCCTTAAATTCCGACCTTATTGCAACAGTTGTAAAAAACCTATAGTTTTATTTTAGGTATATTATACAGTTCTCCTCTAAACTTCTTTTCTTTATCTAAATATACCTTTATCAGATTCGTGACTTCTCGTAATAGAGGCTCACTGGTTAGCTGAAGTGGAGGCGGTAGAGGAGGTGGAGGAAGAGTATCTCTAGGTGGAAAAGTACCTCTAGGTGGGAGAGTAGCGTTCTAGGGGTTTAGATACGAATTAAAGTTGCCTTCTAAAGAATATTGGTTGGTTTTAGGTTTTTATAGTTAACATATAATTTTAGCTTCCGTCTATACTGGCTCCTCTATTCTAATAATAACGGCCTAAATATTACTAGTAATTAGGTTACCGTTCTTAACAACGTATACCCTATTCCTATGGAGGAAGTCTCGAAAATCCTAGATAATATTAACATTTCCAAGTGCCTAGGTATTGGCAGTCCATCCCATAAAATCCTCCCTAAAATATTCCTATAGTTGTATATCGGCGTAGTGTCTACTTTAGTAGAAGAGAATATAGTGTAGAAGGAAGCCATTGACTTATTTTGCCGTATAGGTTGTTGTATTAAAAATGGGAAATTTGTCCCAATCTTTATTAATAAGTTTTGCGTATGTGGCTACCACTAGTAGTAAGGAGTCTCTCTAGTTATTAGCCATGTTTTCGGAGGAAGGGAAGTGTTATAGGGTTATAGAAGAGGAGGTGTTATTAGTATAGGGATTATTAATTATTGTTTAGTACGCGTTTAGACGAGAATCTATAATTATGGGGCTTAGGACTAGTTCTGGCCTTAAATTGCGAAGACTTATAAAGCGTGTTGTTCTGCGTGATAGACGCAAGAATCTGTAATCTGGGAAAGGCTTAGGACTAGTTTTGGCCTTTAGATCCTTAGATTTGTAGAAGAGTTTTATTTAAAGTTTAGGACCAGTTCTAACCTTAAAAGACAGCTTTCTTTAGCACAAGTAGCACTGGTACAGTGGCTCGTCTCTTCTTAGGAATACTTAGCTGCTCTATAGTATAATAGTAAAGTTAACCACTAATTAGTATAGGTATTACAAGGTGATATCACGTAGCTACGGTTTGTAGATAGTATGATGATTGTTATATTATATTATTGCTCTTCCTTGAGGAAGGGTGAGGAGCTTAAGGCTCCTCGCCACGCTAGTGCCGCGGCGGCACGTGACGGCAACTTGCCTGTATTCCCAACAGATAACTATCTATAACTGTCTATAACTGTCTATAATTATCTACTATAATCTACTGTTTTCCACTAGCGCTATAACACTAAAGTATATTAAAGACCGTTAAAGACTATATGCGTATATATGCATATACTAACTACTAAGACCCTAACTGTTTAATTATATAATTCTCTTATTATTCCTTTCTCTTCTTTATATAATGTCTTATTCTCTATAAGAGCTATATACCCTTAGATTTAGATAGAATATATATTATTTCTTTAAATCTTCCCTAAAGCCTCTTTACGCCCTTATAATATATACTATAAGGTCTTTAGCTAGGGGATTAAATAATTTAGGGCGAAGCAAAGTTTAATTGTGGTAGGCGCGTACTTCTTCCTATACTGGTATGTCTTATAAATATTAGATTAAGGCATTAGGTTTTTAACCTTAAACGCCTAGGCAGTATATAATTGAGAATTGAAAATGAGATAGATATTCTAACTATTAGGCTTAACGATAACTTAGCTGTTTTATGGTTGTGAAGTACTATAGATTCTTATTGTTATTAAGGACCTTAATTAGAAATCTAGCGCCTTCTAGTTTAGGTTACTATTATTTAAAATATCTAATAATGGCTAATAATTCCTTATCATAGATCTTGTAGTTATATTTAGCTAAACTTAGTTATTTTAAGAAGTATGCTATAGGGTACAGTACTCCTTCCTTATTATATTAAGATAGAACGTCTCTAGTGACATAGATGAGTTAGCTTCTATCCATAGTAACTAGAACCTATTTACTATACTAATAGGAGCTAGTATTAGAAGATAAATTATAACCACCCTTATACTAAAAGTGGTTATAACTACTTACCTATAAGCCTCGCCCTGTTACGGGAGTTACCCGCGCATATTCGTCCCGTAACACCTACGCACGTACTATCGCAACCCCTATATCTTCGACCACGTTTCCTAACCTGTTCCTGTTCTTTATTAAACGTCTTAAACTATTACGCGTCAATGTACTTAGCACGGTCAATAGCTAGCAATCAAGCTTATTTATAAACTGCTAAGTTGATCCGTGACACGCCCAACTTATTATATACTACGCCTTTAGCCAATACTTATTGTAATACCCTAATTAACCCTGCCACGGTTATATACTTTAATTATAAAAAGGATAGTTACTTTGCCATATCCTACCTAGAGCTAAAGGATATAGGTAATATTAAAGAAATAGAGGAAGAAGAAATATCTAATAAGTTAGGAAAAGAAGAACCCTAGGGAAAGACTCCCCCTTAGGGTATCCTATTAATCTTAAAAAGATTAATCTAAGTTAGCTAATGGGTGGAAAACACTTTATAGTTCTATATATAGTATCTTAAAATAGATATAGAGTTAATATAACTGCCCTTATTAACACTAAAGTAAATAGCTTTACCTTTATAAACACTACTTATATAAATAACGTTGCTAAGTTCTTAAATATAAATACTACCTAACTAGAGAAGCCTATTTAAGTAAAAGGCTATAATGGTTAAGCTAGTAAGCTAATTATCTATATCTTAAAGCTATATATTGCTATTAATAGACAACGCTAGTTTAGTATCCTCTTCTATATCCTAGACCTAAGGTCCTATAATATAATCCTTAGCTAAAAATAGATATCCTATTTTAATATTTAGCTAAATATATAATAAAGATAGTTTGTCCAGCCGGAGAATAGACCAAAATTATCCTCCTTTATTAGAGAAATTTGGACTAACTATAGCATATTAGCCGTAAAGGCTAACCCTATCTATTAACGGGATATAAGGGACCATGACCTAGCCTTTACCTACAAGGATACCTGCCATAAGGTTAGTAGGAACTCTATACTAATAATAATACTCCCCTAAAGCACTATAGTTAAAGAGGACTCTACTTATAAAAGTAAAATAGATAGTAATATAAACAACTTCTAAATTGTGGAGATCTGGCTAATATAAAAGAGGATATACTAATAGGATATAAAGAATAACCTTTAAAAGATATAGCATAAGCTAAAAGGGATAAAGATAACGCTAATATACTAAAAGCCCCCAAGGCTATAGATATTCCTACTACCACATAATACCCCTATAGTAGATATCGCGGCAATTAGTGCTAGAGGTTTTTACTTTAATATATATTAGAATAATAATAAGGTCTTTATAACTAGCTTATATAAAATTAACTAGATTATTAATAAGAAGGAAGAAGGGCTAGTAGAGGAAACTAATAAAGAACTAGTTAAGCGCCTTCTCCCTACTTACCTCTTAAACTATAGAGACGCGTTTTTAAAAGCAGCTTTAGATATACTACCCCCCTACTAAACCTATAATTATAAGATTTAATTAAAGACTAACAACTCTTTAGGCTATAGCCCCCTTTACTAGTAAACTATAAAAGAACTAAAAGCTATAAAATAGTACTTAATTAACAAGCCCTATAAAGGGTTTATTAAACTAAGTTAGGCCCCTTTTACTTCCCCTATCCTATTTATAAAGAAACATAATAAAGGCACTCTTTTGGTTTAGGTTAAAGTGTTAGAGTATAGGTGCGGTAGTAAATATAACTTTTAGATAGATAAAGGCCTTTTTATATTCCTTATTAAAGATAAAGGCTTTGTCCTTTTAGGTTAAAGCTATAAGGGGTAAGACTAGGGCGGAGAAGTTATTAATAAACCGTTAGTAGAAGTTAGCAAATCCTATAAAGGCTCTTACGTCCTTAACGTTCTTAGGTTTTTGCTAATTTATAATTACTTTAATCTTCTTTAGGTCTATTTATATACCGTTTATAGAAATAATAAGTTTAAGGTATAGGACTTCTGTTTTATAAAATTTATACTTATCTATATCTAATTATAAGCTAGCTTTACACAGGGCTTCTAAAATAAAGTTAACGTATTTCTTATATTTAGTTAGGTTATTACTATATACTAGGATGTTATTAATATAAGTAGTATAGAAAACGTCCAGGTAGGGTTATAGGGTATTATTTATAAAGTATTAGAATAAACTTAGGGCATTTACGAGGCTGAACGGCGTTACTAAGTATTTAAATAGTCTGTATCTAGTACGGAATATAATAAGCCATTTATCTCCTTTTATAATACGTAGGCGGTTAAACGCGTAGATAAGGTTAAGTTTTATATAGTAGTGAGCCTTACTTAATTAGTTTAGTGTCTCTTAAATTAAAGGGAGCGGGTACCAATTCTTAATGGTTATAGTATTAAGAGCTTGGTAGTCTATATAGAAGCATAAACTGCCGCTAGGTTTCTTAATAAAGATTATAGATGCAGCTATAGGTAAAGAGCTTACTCTAATAAATCCTTTACTTAGGTATTTGTCTAAGTACTTCTACAGCACTTAGAGTTTATTTTAGGACATTCTATATAGGGGTCCAAATCCTAGCTGTTTTCCTTCTTTAAATATAATCTTATAGTTATATAGTTAGTGTTCTACTAACTTATCGGCTTCCTTTTATAAGAATACTTCTAGGTGCTTATAGTGGTATACTGGTACTTTTATAGCAGGGTTAGTATACTTCTTTAGTGCTAGGGCCTTTTTAATATTGGCCATTATAACGGCGAAGATTATATATTTAGGTTTCCTAATAAGTTATGCTAATAGGGTAGCTCCAATTATATAGATATCTAAAGTATTAAGTAAGCTTAGATCATCTTTAGTTTCTTATATAGTTTTAGGTTTAGTATTAGGTATAGAGTTAGTATTAGATTTAGGTTCGGGTTCTTTAAGTATCCTTTTTATAGTAAAATACCAGTTCTTTAGTACTTTTATATATTAAGCTTAAGCTTCTACTTAGTTTAGGATATAGCAGTTAGAGTTGGTTTATATAGTCTAGGGTAATTTCTAGGTTCTTAGTGGACGTTAGTGGAAATCTTATATTAGTGGAATTTAGTAAAATTCTTAGGTTAGTGGAATTGGGTAGACTTTTTAGGTATAGGGTAGATATTAGTGGAAATTTTAGACTAGTAGATCCTAGTAGATTTTTTAGATTTTGGTTTAGAGTCTAAGTAGTAAGTTATAAGACACTTCTACTTATAATAGGAGGCAGTAAATAGAAGCTTAAGGTTGTTTTAATTAATGGTTACCTTATATAGCTTTATCTAGGGTTATCTAAGGATTATTAAATAACCTAGGGTAGTCATAAAAAGCCTAATTAGTTCTTTATGGTTTAGGTATTAGAGTCTTAGGAATACTATATAGGTAATATAGCATAAGACAGTGTGTTTGCTATTAAATCTAAATATATTAATATGCTAGTTAAGGGGGGTTAGAGTAAAACCATTGTCTTACGCAAAGATCTTATTAATAAATCCTATACTACTAGCTCCTGTATTAATTAGGACTTAAGTATTAGCCTATTAATTATTCTGCCAAAGACAACAGTTAATAGTTATACTATAATCCTAAGAGTTAGAGTTTGTAACATCTAGAGCATTTAATAAGATCCTAAGGCAGCGCCATCCTAGAGAGTAACTTAGCTCTAGAATTTTCCTTTTAAAGGCAATTAGGGCAGGGTTTCTATAGAATATTAGTTATAGCTTTATCCTTATAAGTAGTATTTATTAAATATAGTGCTAGAACTAGGTAAAGATTAGGGATAGTAACTAGAGGATCAATGTGGTAAATGGTTATTAGTATTAGCCGTTTATAAATTGTATTAGGGTATAGAGATAGAGTAGTATCTTAAGATATAATCCTTGCTTCCGTATTTAAAGTAAAGGCCTAGCTTAATATATTATTCTTGTTTAGGGGACCCTAGTAGAGCGTATCCTAGGGTCCTTATGTTAATATCTATAGCGTTAGGGTGCTTAGGCTAAGACAATAACTTAGTAGATATTTATAGAGTTAGGGTGCTTAGGCTAAGACAATAACTTAGTAGATATTTATAGAGTTGTTATATTGTATTAAGGAGTAGACTTTAGTATTAGGCGTAGTATATTATTATACTGTTTATTAATAACATTTATATAGGTATTAAGGGCTCCTAGTAGGTCTATACCTATTAAGGAGGTTTTTAGTTTAGGGCTTAGGGACTTAATAAGGCTGTTAACTAGTGCGGTGTTATTCTAGCATATTTCCTTTACATAATAGTTAAATTTAGAGAAGTATACTAGGAAGCTTTTTGTTCCTTAAGTTATATAGTTTATCTTCCTCTAAGCGGTAGCTTAGCAGTTTAGGTTACTGTATATAGCTTTAAGTAGTATAACTAGACTTTATATTAAGTTCGGTTAAAGGGGTTTAATAAGGTTAGCTATGTCTTCTTCTAGTTAACTTAGGGCGTAGTAGAGTTAGTTAGCTTTAGTTAGGTAGCAGTTAGTATTACTAGTTAGCTTATTTTTAAGCTAGCTTAGGAATAATTAAAGCTCTTATTATTTACTAGTAAATATTAGAGGGTCTAGTAGTTATTTAGATTATTATAGTGCGGTAGTTAGATTAGGGTAAATAGTTACTATAGGTTTAGGACTCTCGTACCGTGTGTTTGTTTCTAAAGAAGGAGTTTAGTCTTAGGGCCCTATTATAGGAATTTTAAGGGTACGGACTTCTTCTTAGAGGTCCTTAATTATTTATAGGTATTATGCCTCTTATTTAGCTTATTATTAAGTTAAAGTAGCTTAGTTCTATATAAAGGCATCTATAAAGGACTTCTATATCTCTACTAATTATTTTTAGAGTGTAGATATAATGCTAGCGGCTATTATGGGGGCTTTAGGATTGTTCTATATTTTGGAGGGTGGTATATAAGGTTAACATAATATAGTGTTACAGAGCGAGCATAAGTGGTAATAATATATAGTAAAGTAGATATTATTAAGCTATGTATATAAACTGCGTAATAAAGTTAAGATATTACGTAAGGAAAAAAGGTAAGAAAATAGGAAGAAAGGGTATATATTGTTAGTTTAGTTGCTTAGGTAATATATATATAGAGCAGAATAGGATTTAAGTAGCGGTCCTAGCAGAACTTAGTAGAAGTTAGTAGACTTGGTAAAATATAGTAGAATGCGGCAGATTGCTATTAGATTGATATAGATTGCCAGTAGATTGGTATTAGATTATTATCTTAGGGTTAGTCTCTTCTTACTACGTTGGTGGAAATAAGTGGATATATATAAGGCGTTATGGAGGTGTCCCATAACAGTTCTAGAGACTATTACCATTATACTTATTAGGTTCCTTTATGCGGAATTTAGGTTTTTTTAATACTATAGGGTAGTATAGCGTTATTCTTTTAAGTCTACTTTATATCTAGGGTGTCTATACTTCTATTCTGCCTAATACCGGTATATGGCTTATTTTAGAATATTTCTACACCATTCTAGAATAAATCGTCCTTAAAGAGGAATAAATCGTATATCGCTTTAAGCTGCTTTATTCCGGATTAATTACTTTATTTTAGAATATTTTTACCTTATTCCGGAATAGATTTAGATATTAAATCGAACTTTTAAAGCTATATAAAGCTTTTTAGTGGATTTTAGCTGTTTCTATAAGCTGATTTAGAAAGTACGGTATAGCTAATGGTTATAAATAAGGATTAATATATAATCTTATTAATTTTAGGCGTAAAATAAGTAATAATATATCCTTAATATCACAACTAGTTATCTAGGAGAGTATAATTATATATAAAATCTTGATTTTCTAATAAGATTTTATAAGACTTTAGAGATTAAATTTTACTACTCCCCTAAACCACCATAATACTATTAGATTCTATCTAAACTAGATTACGTTGTAATTTATAAGTATATTTAAAGGCCTTTTTATATTATGGATATAGTCTATAAGTAGTAGATACCAATTAGGTAGGGGGTAGTTAATTATATTTTCTAATACTAGAATTTACAAATTACGTAAAGCTTTAAACTTACTAAGATATATTAAAAGCCGGGCTTATTAATATTTTAATAGCCATAGATTAATTACCTAATTGGGTTTAGTATAGTTGCGATTTAGATTTCTCCTATCTACGCTAGCCTTATCCACTCTATTATCCTTCTTTCCAACTTCTACAGCCTTTATAGTAGGCTTAATTAATTACCTTCCTTATTTTCTATTGCCGATTAAGGTTATATAGAGCTTTAAGGCTTTGTCATTTATAAGGGGCGCTTTAGCTAAGAGGTTATTTAAGAACTAGCAAGTCTTCTATAGCTTATAGCTCTTAAAGGTATTTGCCAAAGTCCTTAGTTAATTTATATAAGCTCTCCCTGTATAGCAGTAGAAATAACACTCTATATTTCCTTTTTAATAGCTATATTGCTAATTACTATATCCTTACTTATACCTATAGCTAGTAGGTTATATAGGTGTCACAAGACAGAGGCAATAGCTACAGAACGTATGTATTTGGGGAGTCTACAAGACGTTACGCGATCGATCGTAAGGGTCGAGGGCGTAAGGAGGTGATATACCTACGCGTAGCTGACGTAAGCTGTACGCGAGGTGTACGCGAGAGCACGGGGCTCTCCTATGGAGGCCCCTACAGTGGGGTTCCGTGACAATAGGTTGGGCATAGAGGCCAATATTACTATTATTGGTGTTAGATATAACCTGGTAATTAAGTTAGATATATATTTAGAACTTATAGAAAAGGCCCGTATATTATTAAGAATCTAATTAAGTTATAGATAAGGTAGAAGCTTAAAAGCAATTAAAGAATTTTTTTAAAGTTTATTGCAAAGTTTGAAGTTTAAAGCCCCTAGGCTAAGCCTAATTAGGCAATTTTTAAGCAAAATTAACACCATAAGGGGCTTACAAGAGCTCTATAAAAATGCCTTACGGTTAATTACGAAATATTATTTAACTACTAAATATACACTTATTAAGTAGGTCTTTTGGCGACGCTGTATAGGCGTTACAGGCGCAATTTAGGGCTACTATAGGCCTTATACAATAACTATTTACCAATAAAATCTAAAGGTGAAATAAAAATTAAGTATATAGCGCAACTATTTTAAATAGCTTCGCGATTAATAGTGTAGATATAGCAGTATAGGCGTAGCAGTATAGACGCAGCGGCGTAGATATAGCGCTGGTAAGCCTTAACTAAGCTATACCACCTTGCAATTGGCCTAATCTTTAAAAGATCTATTCTGGAATAAAGCAATTAATCCGGAATAAAGTAGCTTAAAGTAATATACGATTTATTCCTCTTTAAGGACAATCTATTTTAAAATAAGGTAGAAATATTCCGGAACAAGCTATATACCGGTATTAGGCAGAATAGAGACGTAGAAACCTACGTCCGCAGGTATAGATTAACATAGTGGTTCCAGCTTTAAAAGATTACCTCTTCTTTTAGATAGGTCGATATACTGCCATACCTTATTGATTTTAGCAGTATCTTAAATAATAAAGAACTATTAAATCTAATTAAATAGCTTGTTAAAGATAAGGTTAATTTTAGATAAAGATTTGTTTATATTAGTCGTTATTTTTAGAATTTTAATAGGTTAGGTAAAATTTAGGTTAACGTCTTAACAAAACCTTATTTTATATTTTAATTCGTTAATTCGTTTGTCAGTTAGGTACAATTATTAGTTAAGTTTAATTGTCCGTTTATTTAGTAGATAAAGAAGCTTAAGATACTTGCAAAGGTAGTAAAAGTAGTAACTTCTTAAATAAGGTAGTAGATTAATTGCTTAGCAGGTAATGCGATATAGGCTTATAACTGTAAGCTTTATAGTATAGGAGAATTAAATAAACGACTTAATTGTAAATGTAACTAACTATGGATACTATCTTAGATATTACCTTATAACTTACCACCATGCCTTTTTACTATTATATATTTTACTACTTATTTTTATTACGTTATCTCTAGCAGCTATTATTAGTATTAACGTTAACCATTACCACCTATCTTATGTATATATTACACCTAATTTCTATATATTTAAAATTAAGTCGCTTATTTAATTCTTCTATACTATAAAGCTTATAGTTATAAGCCTAGATCGTACTACCTACTAACCAATTAATCTACTACCTTATTTAAGAAGTCACTACTTCTACTACCTTTATAAGTGTTTTAAGCTTCTTTAAATACTAAATAACTAGCCTTTTACTACAACTAGTCTATAGCTACCACGCTGCAGACGCCTTCTACCGCAACTAGTCTATAGCCATTACTCTATAAACGACCTCTACTATTACTAGTTAAATGGATAATTAAACCCAACTAATAAACGAACTAATAAATTAAAAACGTTAAAATAAGATTTTGTTAAGACGCTAACCTAAACCCTGCCTAACCTATTAAAATTCTAAAAATAACAACCAATATAAACGAACCTTATTTAAAATCAACGTTATCCTTAACCAGTTATCTAATTGGATTTAATAATTCTTTATTATTTAAGATACTGCTAAAACTAATAAGGTATAGTAGTATATTAACCTATCTAAGAAAAAAGATAAGCTTCTAAAGCTAGAACTACTAAGTTAACCTATACTAAAAGACGTGCTTCCTACTACTACCTTAATAGTCCAACTAGATCCAAACCAACTTACTGCTTATAATTAACTCTATACCGAATATAAAGACGATCTACGCATATGCCTAAAGCGAGAACAAGCCATAAACGACATCAGCAACTACATTATTTGCATTACATTAGTAGCCTACCTTCCACTTATTAATGGCATTAACACGGTATACAAACGCCTTTAAGTATTAAAGACTGCACTAGCCCCTACTACTTTAGGTTAAAATCATAATGTCCTTATTTAATACATGGCTCTTAAAACCTATAATTAAAATTAGAGTATTAATAAATAGTTAAATAGCTAGCGGAACGTCTATAAGCTTATGAAATAATTAGAGCTACTAGACATATAAGGATTTAGGCCATATTATAATTTTGTTTAAGTAATTAAACTAATCTCTTCTAGCTTTATAGGAGTATCCGCCCTATAGACTATTCGCTTACGCTTATAGTCCTACGCAGCTTAATGGAACACTAGGTTTAACGGAACGTGTACCCAAGATTAAGCCTTACCTATTTCCTTATATAATTGAATTACCATAACCATGCCTATAGAATCCGAAATTATTAAGATATACGTACAAGATGCACTTCATAAGTTATTACGCATAAAAACACCCAATATTTAATTGGCAGCCCGCCTATACAACGCGCCGTTTAAACGTATCTATAACCGCGTTAACGGCATTAAGAGCAAGATATAGAGGCCTGGCAGTAACAAGATGCTTAATTAATACTAAGAGGCTATGCTCCTATCCTATATTGATTAAATGGACCGCCTTAGAGTTGGCGCGCTGTTCTACTAAGTCCATAATTGCGCGCAGCGTATCCTTAAGCTCTATAAGCCTAACGGTACTAAACTACCTACTTTTAGACGCGACTAGACTAAGAGATTTCTTAAATAAAACCTAATAGTGTATAAGGTTAAGCAAAAGCCTATAGAGATTAATTAAGCTGCTATAAACAATCCTGCGGAGATATAGAAATAGTATACTTTATATAGGAATATAAAGGAGCAATAGGGTATTCTACTATGCGATAAATATAACTTTAACGAGTTTGGATTTCGTATTGGAATTAGTAGCAGCTAGTAGATAATTACGCGTGTATTAGACACTAAGAGGATGTACTAAGCCAGTAAGACAAATCGCGATTTCGTGTTGGTATTAGAGGCTATATCTGGTAATAGAGCCATACTTGCTCTAGCAGTTATTATTAAGGGCCAATAAATTATATATTAACATCTTAATGATATAAGTATACCTAGTAACTATATACTAAATACTTAAACTAAAGGCTATTTAAATAACGACCTTGTGTTTAATTGGATTTAGTACTTTAATAGGCAAAGCGCTACTTAATAGATGGGTGCGCATCGGCTGCTATTACTAGATGGCCATTGTTCGCACCTTATAAAGGAATTTATAAAATATTATAAGGAGAAGAATATCTATCTATTAGCTATTCCGCCCTATATAAGCCACTTTCTATAACTACTTAATGTTGTTCTCTTTTAGCCGTTTAAGCACTACTATAGACTGGCTATTGAGATGGCTGTACAAACAAGCTGCATAAACTTTAACACTATTAAATTCCTCCACGCTCTGCACTAAATTTGTATAGCTATATTTAAATCCTTACCTATCCTATTAGGACAGGTAAAGACTAGCCTTATTCCATATAATCCTAGGGTTATATTAACCAGATTCCGACGTTAAACAGCTATGGTTCGTCCATCTACACTATTACCTATAATACTATAACCACCGCGGCCACGACCTATGGTGCTATAAACACCTAATATACCGCGCAGCTTGTAGATAATAATAAACCGGCTTTACAGCTTTATTATTTAGCAGCCTAATAGGGTAAGCAATCCTTTGTTAATGCTTTACAAAAGCGCTAAAAAGAATACTGTGCTTTGCTTATTGGTAGAGGAGGACCTGCATTAATGTAGGCAGCGGTACGCGCCCGCGTAAAGCGTTAAAGGACTAACTAACGGGTTGTTTAAAAGGGAGGCTTAATATCTATAGTAGATAGTCGGCTTAAAGTATTATAACGAGTTTAAAAGGAAGTAGAAAAGGTAGGTAGGGCGGCTATACGTATAGTAAAGAAGTAGGTAAAGAAGGACGCTATATAACGTGCAGGGGCCTTAGACTTGTAATATTTAGCAGGATTATAGCTAGGTTATTGCTTAAGGTGCTTTACTAAGGATTTCTATATATATATAGCCTACGTAGAAATCTACGGCTTTAAAATTATGTAGTGGGGCTTGTGTTCCGTTAAACTTGGTGTTTCATTAAGCTGTGTAAGACTATAAGCGTAAGCGAATAGTCTGTAGGGCGGATACTAGGAGTAGACCTTATCTTAAAAAAAAAACAGAAGGATAAAGACGCACTATCTATTATTAATCTAATTAAGGAGTTTAAAGAGCACTATTGTATATAGTAAATAGCATTCTCTTCTTCTACTACTGCTGCTAACAACTCTATATTTGCAATCCTTTAAAACAATTCAGATTTAGATTTAGATTCCAACGGCAATTCTAATTCCAATTTACAATAGCACAAGAAATATATATATATTCGGCCTTATATATTAATGTCTGAATAAGGTTCTGTAATACAGTAGAGACGGTTACTTGTAACCAATTGGGTTAATTACGTGGGCTAAGCGAGCTTAGGAGATTTATCAAATTCCACCTATAGAAGTAGAAGAGGGACAGGATAGAAGAAGAAATCGATTGAAACCAAAACCCCCCTACTATAATTCTAACACTAATCAGTGCTGTATAGATCAGCAAGGTATAACGAAGAGAGGCACTGTCTGATTCTCTAGACCTCTTATTAAAGGCTGAGAATTAAGGTATTGCTTACTAAGCCTAAAGGCCAGTTTATAAGGGTACTCGCGCTTCTAACCTGCGTCTATTACGCCTTTAGAATAATTAGTTTATGGGTGTTTCCACGCTTCTAGTCTAACTGTTAAATTAAATTAACTGCGGAACCAAAAGATGGCTACCTCCGCGATAAATACCGAAAAATCTACCTCCGTGATAGATACCAAAAAAATAGGAGACTGGAATTAACGTGATTGTAACCAATATTAAGGAAGTTAAAGTATTTGTTAATTGGCGTTTATTAATATACAAGAAGAATAGATGGAAGGGATTCAACTTATAGGAGAGCTTTGTTAACGACTTTAAGTTATTTATAAGGGATATACTTAATAACCCTGGCAAGGATTAATTAAAGAAGATTAGGGATTACCTCTGTAAAAATAGAGTATACGTACGGAAGGAGGCAAGGAAGTCAATTGTAGACGGCCTTTTAGGAACTATTTACAAACCAACTCCCCTAAAATGGCCTGCTGACGACCCTACTAACGACCCTACCGATGACCCTACTGACGGCCCTGCTGACGACCCTACCGACAGCCCTACTAACGACCCTACCCTAGCTCTACCATCACTATCAACTGCCCCCATTTAAATTATTCAGCTAACCCCAGTAACTACCCCCCTGACTTTAGCATAAATTACCTAAGCTATAGACCAGCTCGCCCTACAAGGAAGCTTTAGAAGGGAGATTACTAACTTAACTAAGCTCTATATAGATGAAGTTAAGTACTTCAGTGAACAAGACAACTTTGATTTTAAGTTTAAGATCTTCCAAAACTACTGCCTCTGAGCCGGCGTCCCTAAGCAAGCGTATATTATTGCTATTTCAACTATACTCCGCGGCCTTGCTCTTAAATACTACTTTACCCACCTTAAGGATCTCAACCTTCTCAAGAACGTATGCATAGGCCTTAAATTATACTTTAAAGGTGACGAATATAAACGCGACATCCTATTAAAGTGGGATATAATTACGCTTAAATAAGTTACTGCTTAAAAAGGATTTGATACAGGCCAAGCATTTCAGATATTAATTAATAAGATATGGCAGCTATAACGCGGGTTAGCAAAGGACCTCTAAAATGACACGACATTCTATAATAAGCTCCTTACTGCGTGCTAAGACGTACCAGCTTGTAAACCAGCCTGCTTTTAACCTGCTACTACCCTTGCCGGCCTTATTAGCGACATTAAATCCTTAATTGTAATGTACGGTAAACAAGAACCAGAGATTGAATTATTCTATACTAACTAACAATATTACCCCCCTAATCGTCAATATCGTAATAAGGGCAAAAAGTGCTTTATATGCAGTAAATCTGGATGTTGGTCTATAAACCATATAAAGGAAGAAAGGGACCGAAGAATACGTTAATATATCTCCAATTTTGAGGGCAGTAATGGCGATACTAATAACAACGACAATGATAACCAAGGGGATACCTTTATAGCGAAGTTTGGAGCTTCTAACTTCTATCTCGATATAGAACCCTATTCCAGTTATCACGACAACCCTGAGGCAGAGGCGTTTTGGACCGAATTTGTAAAGGGAGAGGGATAGAGACTACGGACTCATCTACTAGTATCTATTTCTTTTATTTTCTAGTTGTTGCCAGTGTCTAAATAAGGCTCTGTAATATAGTAGAGACGGTTGCTTGTAACCAATTGGGTTAATTATGTGGGCTAAGCGAGCTCAGGAGATCCATCAAATTCCACTTATAGAAGTAGAAGAGGGACAGGATAGAAGAAGAAATCAATTAAAACCAAAACCCCCTTACTGTGATTCCAACAATTAATATAACAACTATTACTATATTATTAAGCAGAAGCGACCTTAAGGATAGAAACTAAAGCTAGATATTTAAAAGAAAATAGATAAAATAACCTTATCTATACCTTAGGTTAAATCCATAATTAAATAGATTTAAAAAGAAGAATAAAAAAGTAAAGGAGAATAATTAGAAAAACATAGAATCTATAATTAATTTTAATTCTAAAACTAGCCTAGCTTTTACAATACCACCAACCTATAATCCTGCCGCGTTTAGCACTGGTTAAATTCCGTTTAAACTCCAGAACACCTAAATACTTAACCCTAGTGCAGAGACGCACGTCTATAATAATAAAGACTTTATATTCTCCTACTTAGCAGGAGAAAACAACTACCTAATTACTAGCGGAAATTTTAAAAAGATTTAAGCCTACAGAATAGTAACTATTGCTATTAATACACCTACTAGGAAGTTAAAAATAAAGCTATTACATATAGCACTAGTACCCACTATATTTATAAATATTATAGCACTCTTAAGAGCTACTAATAACGATATCTATTTCGACTTAGGACGAAACGTACTATACTGTCTAACAACTAGCAAAACAGTCTACTATGCGAAAATACTAGGGGGCCACTAGGCACTAATACACAGAGAGCCTATAAATACCCTAGATTTGACTTAATTAACATTCTTAACCTCCAAAAGATACCAGCCTATATTGGCACTAGTTGCGATAACCGCAACATTACTAAATATAACAACTATATTATCACCAGATCCGCCTACATTGGCACCAGTTATAACGACCGCAATGTTACCAAATATGACGTTTATAACGTTACTAGAGTTATTAAATATAGCGTATCCAGCAGCTTATGCAAAGAAGACAACCTATTAAAAATATAAGAAGCGATTTAAATTAGGAAATAAACTTTATAAGCACCTAAGAGAGAGCTATAGATATACCTAGCAGTAATAAGAGACTTAACTAAATATAACGGCTTTATCCAGAGCCTTACTAGAAGCACTACAGATAATATTACTAATGGCTATATCCAAAGCCTTACCATATTAAACAACAACACTATTGCTTAACTAGATTTAAACATCTACCTTGGTTATAAATTAAATAACTACCTTAAGTATTATAATAACAATGTATTATATGCGAACGCTAGATAAACAAACATTAGATTTGTTGAATTAATAGCTATATATAGCTATTGTGGAGACTTAAAAGGATTGCTAGAGAACTTAATAAGAATGTAGCTGCGGCTAAATCTATATAAGGGCGTTAGGGCGGATAAATTATCTGCTAATATTGTTAAATAAGAAAAGGAAACTAGCTATGTGTATGGCGTAGCGCTTATAATAAGAGTCCTGTTATAATACCTCCCCTTTAGGAGGTAATAGGACTAATAGGGTAGGGTTAGGAGTTATTATAGAAGTGTGGACACTAGGTAATCTAATAATTGCGTGCACTATAATAGAGATAGAATCCGTTCTTTAGGCAATATATACAACTCTTAGTAGACTTAGTAGAGGACAATTGTAATTGCAATAAGGCAGTAGATGGCGGGCGGGAGTAAAAGCTAGGTGGGGCTCTTAACTTATTTTTAGACTAGGGAGTAGGGACAGGACTAGTAGTATAGAGCTAAAGGTTAACGTCTATAGGCTTATAGGCGGTAATAGGTTTCTGGGCTAGTTTCTAGTCTAATAGGTTCTAGACTGGTAGGTTCTAGACTAGGTAATAAAAGTAGTAATTAAGGCGCTAAACAAGCTTAACGTACTTACTATATAATAGGCTAAATAGGGTATTATTTAACTCCTTAAGAGACTGGCAGAGGGCAGGACGAAAACTATAGTGGAGCGCCATAACGCGTAACATGTCTGGCTAGGAGGAAGCCTTAGCCTTATATATAAATCGCTTAAAGTAAGCAAGGTACGTAATAAGTAACTCTTTCTCTCTCTAGCGTATAAATAAAAAGCGCTAGATAGCCTCCTGTTGTTCTCTTAGGTTATAGTAAAGGCGCTAGAAGAAAAAGAAGACATCCTTAGGGTCCTAGGACTGGGTATCTTTAGCTAACTAGTAAAGGTATAAGACAGAAGCCTACTAGGACTACTTAAGGCAATCCTATACATAGTTAAATACGTTAGTACTGTTAAGCTGGTTGGATTAAAGCTTTGCCTTAATTAATAGGAGCTATATACGCAATATAAAAGGCTTACTATTAAAGCGTAGTGGATTAGAGAGACGTGGATAAGTAGTTAGGGTAGATATAGGGCGGGTCTAGAGCTAAAGCTAGAGCTAGAGCTGGAGCTAGTAGATGTTAACGCGTAATATATTAAGGTCTAATCGGAGGGACTAAATCTTAGTACGTTAGTTCTAGAGTTCCTACTATAGCTACTATACTAGCAGGAGAAGAGCTAGGTTAGATATAATGGCTATCTAGAAAGAAAGAAGAAGAAAAAAATCTGGTCTAGATATGCTAAAGACTCTATATAGAGAGTCCGCGATAGCTCTGCGCTATTATTAACGTTTAGCTGGCTAGGCGAGCAATCCTAATATTATAATAACGATATATTATATGCAAACGCTAGATAAACAAGCATCAGATTTATTAAATTAATAGCTATATATGGCTGTCGTAGAGACTTAAAAGGATTGCTAGAGAACTTAATAGGAATGCAGCTGCGGGTAAATCTATATAAGGGCGTTGGGGCGGATAAACTATCTGCCGACGTCGTCGAACAAGAAAAGGAAACCAGCTGCGCGTATGGCGTATCGCTTGTAACGGGAGTCCTGTTACACTAAGTATAGATTAAACCACTATACCTAAATTAAACGATTTAGTAGAACCTCCTAAGGATATTAAATAGTTACCAACTCCTAGCAGAACGGTATCTTTAGATTTATCTAAAACAAACACCTTACCAAAAGGACTTTAAGACAATATCCTAGATACAATTAAAGTAATTTCTATCTAACTAAGCAGTTCACCAAAACCGCCTAATTAAGCATTAAATACCGCTCTACGTGCTAACAAAATCTTGGCTAAACCTTTTACACCTTATCCTACCAGAAGAATTAAAACGAATTTAACCTCAAGCGTATAGCACCATTACCCTACCCTTTACCACTTAAAAATTATATTTAAATTTCCTATTATTGGTATAGCTTTTACCTTTATTTTATTTTTTATAGCTTTAACTACACTGTTAAATCTAGGGAGGTATATAACCGACTACTAATACTATATTAGATATCACCTTATAACTTACTACTATGCCTTTTTACCATTATATATCTTACTACTTACTACTTATTTCTATTACGTTGTCTCCAGCAGCTATTATCGGTATTAACGTCAACCATCGCTACCTATTTTATGTATATATTACACCTAATTTCTATAGATTTAAAATTAAGTCGTTTATTTAATTCTCCCACATTATAAAGCTTATAGTAAATCTATGGAAATTAGGTAGAATATATATATAAAAGGTGTAGACAATAAAGAGGTAATTTAACTAAGTTAGTAACCGAGTTTATAAGCGAGTCAATATGCAGGCGAGTTAGTGTGGTCTTTTAGCGGTGTACTAGTAGTTAGTTACAGGTACTTTTCTATATCTCCTTTAGTTAGATTTTTCTTAGTAAGAGGAGGATTGCCTTTAGGTCTTTTCTGCTAGTAAAAGCCTAACAGTCCTTTTTTTAGTGGTTTTTTCTACTTTTAAAAAGAAAAGAAAAGAATTGTACTAGTTTTTCTACTATCCTTTAGCCTAATCTCCCTAGAAATCTTTTAGTAGGATTAGGAAGAAGAAAGGGCGTAAAAGGATAGTAAAAACTAGCAAGGCTCTTTACCTGGTTTTTTTACCTCTAGAACTAAGAGATAAAAGACCTAAGAAGGTTATTATCTACTATAAAAACTAGAAAACTATAAGGGATCTTTTAGCCCTTTACTTAGGTATACGCTTAGGAGCTCTTAGGAACTGCTAAGACTAGCCTTTAGCTAGCCCTTATCACCTAGACAGGATCCGGACAGTACAGTCAGTCGTCAAAAGTTTGGGTCGCCTGGTCAATGCACCACCAAAAACCAACGAAACTCTCGATCTTTTTAAGTAAGTAGAGTCACTTTTATATAATAAAAGTCTATAAAAGTCTTAAATACGATAAATTTTTACTTTTTCTATTAGTTTACTTAAATAATTCCTTATTAAAATTATTTTTTACCATCTAATAGAGCCAGAAAGTAGGGCCTCCCTACGCCTTATCGGATTTATTAGTAAATTCACCAAAAACTTGCCAAAGTTCGACGAAAACCAAAAGGCTCCAGCGCCGCACCCCTTTTAATTAATATATACTTTTTAATAAATAGCTAAAATAATTTTCAGGTATAGTTTTATTTAATTCTTAAGTTTTTTTACTTATTTAAAATATTTATTGTTAAGCTTTTAAACTAAATGGTAGTAAGTCTAGTGGTTTTCGGCGGGGAATTAGGTAGGCGACCCAAACTTTTAACGTAGTACTGTAACTCTTAGCAGTAACTTTACTATCTAAATCTTTTTGCTAAGTTTAATTCTGCTAATGCAAAATCAGTGGCTTAGAGCTTGTTTTTAGTGTTATAGACCTTAATCTTAGGGCCGTATATTAATTAATTGGCGTTAAGCCACCGTATTACAATTAAGCTATACTTAAGTTGTGATCTACGCCTATATTGTAAGCCTTGGCGTAGTATTGTATATAAAAATATTTATAATAATAATGACTCTTTGATTAACGTCTGATACGGATCCTATCTCGGCCCACGCAGACTACTCCGTCACAGGGGGGAAAACTTGTGTATTTACAGGAAGAAAACCCTGCAGTTAGGGGAGGAAAAACCCTATGAGCCACCTCAGTAGGATGAAAAACCCCAAATTGCCATGTCCGTCCGTAGCAGCGGCCCTGCGGGCCTACGGCTACGTCCTATCCTCCTTGGATATTTAAACTCCTTGGGAACCACTGCTTCCTTCCTTAGCTTATCCAGAGCTAGGGTTCACTACGTCCTAGCTCGGCCTTGCTAATTAATTGCCGTGTGCTTATAATTATGTCCTATCTCTTGGCCATCCCCTATATGCTATCTCTTGTAGACCATTGCCATATACGCCCTACCTC
>Ga0307507_10002094_pt1 | contig 43105 bp, 11 predicted proteins | sample 7_EM_MG_FD_207223 | JGI IMG/M metagenome (GOLD analysis project Ga0307507, IMG submission 207223) | Populus trichocarpa ectomycorrhiza microbial communities from riparian zone in the Pacific Northwest, United States - 7_EM | ecosystem: Host-associated > Plants > Roots > Unclassified | place... | reverse complement strand
TTAGAACCTAGTATAATATACTTTAGTAATTAAGTATATAATATAGTTTTAAACACTTGTAATATAGGTTAAGTAGAATAATAAGGCGCTTATAGTATAGTATAAGTAAGAACTTAAGGCTAAAGTCTAGGATGTAATTATCCTAATAAAAGATATGGATACTCTAAGGGAGTTAATAAATTAAGTAATAAAGATTAATAATAGGATCTATTAAAGGGAATAAGCTAAGAAAGGGCAAAATAGAGTTCTATAGTTGTATAAGGCGTAGAGTACATAATAATAGATATAGAGTTAAAAACTATAGAATGGCATAGAGCTAATAGACCTAAGTGGTACTAAAGAATCTAAGAGATAAATAAAGAAACTATAAAAACCTAGAGGTTAAGGATTAAGTAATTATAGGACTAAGAAATAAAGGCTAAATTAGGGATCTTAGCAGTAGAAGACATTTAGGCGGACTCTATAGTAAGAAGAATAGTTTAAAAATAGAGCTTACATAAATTATAGAAAAAAGGGTATTTTGCTAGAGACTATAAAGGTGGTTAAAGTAATCACGCGGTAAAAGGCACTAGGTTATTAGAGTATAATAATATAGATATAGGTATATTATACAGGACTAAGGAGTATTTAATTAAGCACTTTGTGTTTTGTTATAATAATGCATACTAAATTTATAAGAACACTAAGTATAGCGTAGGCTATTAGCTATAAGAGCTAGAGTTAAGAGGACTTAAGGGAACTAGAGAGTTAGATAAAGAATAAGATTAACTCTATAAGCTAGATTAAAATGTTATAGCAATATATAGATAAAGATTAGCAACAATAATAATAGAGTTAAAGTACTTATTAATTAATAGCAATAAGGAAGAAAAAGAGGCTAACTAGGAGCACTTAAACCTTAATAATATAATAAAAGTAGAGACCGAAACCTCTATAGAACAAGGATTAGTAATGGGTATTATAACACCGTTAGATATAATATCTATTACTTTATAAAATAAAAGGAGTAATATTTAAAGCTAATTAAGTAAGTAGACAACTGCTAGTACTAGCTTACTACTTATAAAAGGCAAAAGGCCATAGGATTAAGATTCTTATAAAAAGATAAAAGATGCTTAAAACTTATAGAATATAATAAGATATACCTAGGCACCTATAACGGACAAAAACTAATGGGATAGAGCTAAGACATAGTTTAAAGATAAACAAATAAGTATAGGACGTAAGTTTAAGAACTATAAGTTTAGGGAATAAGTAAGAACGTCTATTCTAGGTAAATATAGTATTTAGCCTAAAGATTAAAAAGTTAATACTAGGATAAAGAAGTAAGATAACTTTAAGGATCTAGCTGCAAGACGCAGAAAGTAAGAAACTATAGATAAATTTAGAGTAAGAATTATTATATAGCAGGAATAGAAACTAGATAAGAGATCTAGCATACTAAGTTGTAATAGGGACAGAGCACCTATATAAAGAATTACTAATAGGCTTAAGGCAGGGACGCCTAAAGTAAAATAGTTAAATAAATTAGAACAAAAAAAGGATCTAGGGATTCTAACTAGGTTTAAAGAAAGATATACTAAAGGTTGTTATAATATAGCAATAATAAGGTACTTTCTAATAGATAGACCCTATACACTAAACCAGTTATATAGAAAGTGGTATAGGTAACGATATAATAATAAATAGGAAGACTTTTATATATAGCTAGATAAAAAAGTTGTCTAAGACTAACCTATTATAGAGAAATATATAAGTTATATTAAAGGAGCATTAATTATAATGTTAAGGAACCTAGAAGAAGAATCTAGGGAATAGAGAAGTAAGTAACAAATCTTAGTACCTATAGAAGAAAGACTAATAGTTCAATTAGTTAGATAGAGGTTTAAACTTAAGAGCGAAGACAAGCTAAGAGTTAATCTAAGTCACCTAGCGCATTATATACTATTATAGATAGCTTATATAGATAATATATGCAATATATATAAAGCACCTAAGGATAAGAACTAAAAGTACCTAAAAAGGATATATTAGGCACTAGAAGAAAAATGGTTTAGAGATGCTAAGTATATATATAGATGGCACCTAGTAGAAGTATAGAGTTAAGGGGACCTAATACTTTAGCCAGGAAGATTCCTTATAGAAGAATGCCTAGATAAAAGACAGTGGTGAAATTATCTAGAGAATACTTGTCTATAATATATAGAGGAAAAGAAAAGAACTAAGTATTAGCCTAAGGAGGACTAAGTATAAATAGGATCTAGTAGCTAATAGTTAGGAAAAGGGGAGGCCTATAGAACTAAAGGGAACCAGTAGTAGAGCCTTAGACCCTTAAAGGAATTTAAGGTTAATACCTAAATTTATAAGTTAAATAGTAAGATTAATAGTTTAAAGCATTAATAGACAGTGGAGTAATAAGGAACCATATATTACTAGTAGTAGTAAAAAGGATGGGGTTACCATATAGACAAAAGGAACACCTATATCCACTTATAACAATTTTAGGAGATTAGATAGCCTATAAAGGAGGTGTTATTAATCTTAAAATAGGACCTATTTAGTTAACTATTAAAGGAAGACCAGTTAAGATATCTTTAAATATCCTACTATTAGGGAAGGATAAGGCGATATTAGAAATGCCTTAATTATAGGCATACAATCTAAGGATAGACTTGGTTATAGATTAGGTTAATATTAGAGATACTTAACAACGCAAGATATAACAGTAAACTAAGTTAGTATAGTACTAAGTTAGAGCGACATATAAAGAGACTAAGCAAGGCTTAAGTTATATACTAAAGAGATACCATAAGTATAGAAAAAAGTTATAGTTACTAAAAAGTAAAAAGCTGTTAGAGTATATAGTGTAACAGTTCACCAGCACTACGCTGAGACACGAGACCGTCGCCTAAGAGGCTCCGAGACACAATCGACGCCACCCTTGTATATCTTGGATACGGTCAAATATTGAGTCATAGACTACGGAGTTCCGGGTCTACTTTCATGTATTTAGTTTACTTGATTTCTATAGATTTAGAATTAAGTCGTTCTTTTAATACCCACACTTGCACTGTTATAGTTATGAGTCCGGATTGCACTACCTGCTAAACCAATTAATCTACTACCTTATTTACGAAGTTACTACTTCTACCACCTTTGCAAGTGTTTTAAGCTTCTTCATCTACTAAATAAACGGACGGTCGTACCTAACCAACAAACATATCTAACAGACGAACGAACTGACAAATCAAATCAAAAGCTCAAAACGTTAAAATAAGGTTTCGCCAAGACGCTAACCTAGGACCCTGCTTAACCTGTCAAATTCTAAAAATAATAACTAATATAGACAGACCTCATTTAAAATTTAACCTTATCCTTAAAAAGCCATTTAATTAGATGCAATGGTTCTTTATTATTTAAAATACTGCTAAAATAAATAATGTATAGCAGTACATTGACCTATTAAAGAAGAAAGACAAGCTTCCGAAGCTAGAACCTACAAATCGGCCTATACTAAGAGACGTACTTCCTACTGCTATATTAATAGCCAAGCTAGATCCAAACCAACTTATTACCTATAATTAACTATACGCGGAATACAAGGACGACCTCCGCGTGCACTAGAAGCAAGAGCAAGCCATAAACAATATTAGCAATTATATCATCCGTATAACGTTAGTAGCCTACCTCCCTCTTATTAAAGACCTTGGAATAGTATACGAACGCCTTTAAGAGTTAAAGACTGTACTCGCCCCTACTACCTTAGGTTAAAAGCGCGACGTCCTAAATTAATATATGGCTCTTAAAGCCTATAACAAAAAGCAGAGCATTAAAAAATGGTTAAATAACTAGAGGAGCGTCTATAAGCTAGCAAAGGAATTAGAGCTTCCAGATATACAGGGATTCAGGCCCCACTATAATTTTGTACGAGCCATTAAAGCCATCTTTTCTAGTTTTATAGGAGCACTAGAAGTAGACCTAATTAGGAAAGAATAAAAAGATAAAAAACCCCCATCTATTATTAACCTTATTGAGGAATTTAAGGAGCACTACTATATATAGCAAGCATCGTCTACCTCAACTGCTAATAACTCTGTATTTGTAACCCTTTAAAACAATTCCAATTTAGACTCTAATGGCAATTCCAATTTTAATAGCAATTTAAATTTAAATTTAAGATGGAACAAGGAATGTATATATGGTATTATATATCGGTTTAACGACTGCTATTACATTGCTGAGTATAAGCGCCCCTAAGGATGGAGACTAAGGGCAGATATCTAGAAGAAAGTAGATAAAGCTATCTTATCTACACCTTAGATTAAATGTATTGTTAACCAAATCTAAAAAAGAGAATAGGAAGTAAAGGAGAATAATTAGAATATAGAATCTATAATTAATTTTAATTCTAAAACCCCACCTTCTACCAAACCAACTAGCTATGCTGCTGTGTTTAGTACTGGTTAAATTCCTTTTAAACTCTAAAACACCTAGATACTTAACCCTAGTGTAGATACCTATATCTGTAATAATAAAGAAGACTTTACCTTCTTATACTTAGCAGCAGAAGACGACTACCTAATTGCTGGCGGAAATTTCGTGAAAATTCAAGCCTACGGAATAGTAACCATTACTGTTGATACACCTACTGGGAAGTTAAAAATGAGGCTATCCTATATAGCACTAGCACCTACCTTTTTTATAAATATTATAGCACTTTTAAGAGCTACTAATAACGACATCCATTTTGACTTAGGACGAAATATGCTATACCGTCTAGCAACTGGTGAAATAGTCTACTATGCGAAACGACTAGGGGGCTACTGGGCACTAATATACAGAGAGCCTAAAAATACCCTAAACTTAATAACTTAATTAACCTTCTTAATAGGAAGATTTTAACTAAGCTAAATGGCCCATAAACCAATCGGAGCCACAGCTACAAGATAGTATAAGATACTCGGCCATATAGGACCTAATGCTATTGCATAGCTTCCTAAGTACGTCATTGGCGCAGAGCTAACCAAATTTAAAACTAACAAACGAGCACCGCTTAAAATTAAATGTAAAGTTTGCTTATTAGCAAAGCACACATAGTAGATCTCTTAAAGACGAGAACACGAATTTCCAGCCACTTAACCATTTAAACGGCTAGCATTTAATATTATCTACCTTAGAGTACTAGGGTATAGCGGCGATAGATATACCATGCACTTCTATTGCACGTATTCCAAATTTAACTTTGTGTTTACCTCTAAGAATAAGGATAAAGCTACCATCCTACCTACTATTTGTAAGACTTACCGCTTAATTAAGACACGATTCCACTAAGACGTTGTCTTCTTCTGGAGCAATAACAAATAAGTATTTAAATAAACGGAAGACACCCTACAAGTATAGTGTACAGACGAGGGCATTACCTTTAAATGCCAAGCACCGTATATTAAGGAACAAAATGGCAGAGCTGAAAGATCTGGAAGAACCCTTATAGAACAATTAAGGTCTATATAGCTGGAAGTATCCTTACCCCCATCTCTAGGACCAGAAGCTTTCCTTGCTACTAGCTATACACTTAATCGAACACTAAATAAGCAGCTAGGGTGGAAAACTCCATACAAGGTCGCCTACGGCAAGCTGCCATTACTTACCTATATGCATAAACACGGTTGTAAGACCTATACGCTGAATAAATAAGTTAGAAAGGGAGACAAGCTAGCTCCTTGTGCATTAATAGGACACCTAGTCGGCTATAATTTGATAAATATCTATTAAATCTAGATTCTAAGCCTTTACAAAGTCATTTAAACTAGAGATGTTATATTTAACAAGACCTCGTTCTATAACCCTAAGGGTTAAAACATTGATTACCTACTTAGGGAAGCATTAGAAGACACTATCTAGGCGATTAGTCTACTAGAACCTCTTTATAAGGACGAATATAAAGATAAATCTACCTTATATAGACCTATCTCAAATGTAGATTAAACGACTACATTAAACGACTTAGTAGAGCTTCCTATAAAGGACATCAAACAGCTACCAACACCTAGCAGAATGGTATCTCCGGATCTGCCAGAAACAAACATCACACTAGGAGGACTTCAAGACGATATCCTAGATACAATTTGTTAGCGACTTAGTCAATCGAGGCACGAGCATGGCAAGAAGGACGCGCAAGCCTGTACAATTGGTAGTCTATAAACGAGGATCCAAAGCTAGAGAAAAGGAAGGGGAAGAATAGCAGTGCCGCTCGATATTTTATGCGGTCCTTAAGTCACGTAACTTGCGTCTACCATAATCCACGTCCGCCAAGATCCACCGTTTTCCACTAGCGCCGTAACATTACCCCCCCCTCCGAAAAAGCCTGCCCTTAGGCTTTATATGTCTGTTTTATGTCCGTGGGGTATTCTTGTCTTTATGCTTGATAGGCAGTCTATTGTCTTCGCTATACTAGCACTCCATCTACTCGTTAAGGTACTTCGGGGGTCCGGGTTTATTAGGGTATTAGTTATAGAATTCTTTAAGCTTTTAGGGGCAACCTATAAAGTTCTAGGTAGGGTACTAGGTTAGGTCTGGATCGTAACCTTTCTATTAGGTATAGTATTTTAGCGTTCCTTGTACTAGTTTATAGGCTAGTATTTTATTGACTTCCCATTTATCGTCGCCATTAACTTAAATTGGCAGTGGAGGCTCATTCCTTTGTCCAGGTAGTAGGTTATTTATAGCTTTCCGTAGCTTATCTGGTAAGAAAACAGGGTGGACTTTAATTGAGTCTAGGAGCTTAACCTTATATAAGTTGCCTTCTTTATTAAGGATCTTATACGGTCCTACTATCTTATAGTCTAGCTTATAGCTAGGCCGTTCCATCTTCTAGTTCTTTATTATAACCCAGACCTTATCGCCTATAGTGAAGTTGGGCTTGCGCCTGTGCTTATTTACCTGCTGTTCTATTAATCTCTGGGCCTTTTCTAGATTTATATAGGCTACCGCCCAGGCTTCTTCTAAGCGTTTGGCGTATTGCTGGGCTTCCTTATAAGACAGTTTTTTGCGTATGGTCTGTGGGCCTTCTAGTCTATTCCAGTTAAAGCTAGTATAGGGTAAATATCCTATTTCTAGCTGAATAGGTGCAAATCCTATAGAGTTATGGGGTAGGGTCGCCTGGGCATAGTCTATTAGGGGTAGTAGTTCGCCCTAGTTGTCCTAGAAGTAGTTGATAAAGGGCCAGAGTCTCTGGTCTAGGTATTAATTTACAATCTCCATCTAACTATCTGTCTGGGGGTGGTATGCTGTAGAAAGCTTTAGCTTAATACTAAGGATCTAAGTAAACTTATTCTAGAAGGCCAATATAAACTGCGGCCTATAGTTAGATATAATAGTATCTGGTAGTCCATAAATTTGGTAGATATAATGGATATATAGTTAGGCTACCTCCTTAGTATTAATATCCTTATGACAGGGGATTGAGAATGGGCGCTTGCTAAAACGGTTAACTAGAATCATTACTATATTATATCCGTCACGGTCTGTAGGCAGCTTGTGGAAGTCTATAAAGATATGCTGCTAGGGGCGTTCTGGTATTAGGAGTGGCTTTAATAGTCCTAGAGTCTTGTCTCGCGGAATTATAGACCTATGGCAGTCGTTGCAGTTCCGAATATAGCGGTTAATATCTGTAACCATTCCGGGCCAGTAATATCGGTTACTAATAATTTTACGGGTCTTATTCTTTCTAGGGTGGGCCGTAGAGACCTGGGTATGTGCTTTAGTAATAAGCCGAGTCCATAAGTTCTATTCCTCTACTACTACTAGCCGTTCCTAATGCTTAAGTAATCCATTTTCGAGGGACTATGGGCTGGTAACGTTTTTTGCCTTTTTACGGTACTCCTATAGAGAAGGGGCTGTATGGTTTGTTTGCAGCAATTTGTCAATTAAGTTAAGTCCTAAAGGGTTAATAGGATACATCTCGGCACCTAAGGGGTCTGTACTTAGTTCTGCCTGTATCTGGGGGTTAAGGTGCTCTGGTTGTAGTAGTGTCTGGGTTTGTAATAAGATCTTTATAGCCGTCTAGTTACCTAGGTCTTGTTCGCGCCTTATAAGAGCATCCGCACGGTTTGTAGCGCCTGGTCTATATATAATTAAGAAGTTAAACTGAGATAGGATATCCGCCTAGCGTGCCTGCCGGGCCGTAAGGGCCTTAGTTGTTATAAAGTATTCTAGGGCCTTGTAATCCGAAACTACCTTAATGGGCTTAGGGGTCCCCTCTAGCTATACACGCCAGTGCTAAAAGCTAGAGATAATAGCCAGCATTTCTTTGTCATGGATATGGTAGTTTAGCTTAGCATCTATTATAGTCTTTAAATAGTACGCAATAGGGTGCTATTCTCCGTCCAGTTGCTTCTGGGAAAAAATACCGGCTATCGCGCCGTCTAAGGCATCAGTTTCTAGCATCAAGGGCCATTCCAGGTTAAAGTGGGTAAGTAGGGGAGCCAATACTAGCCGTTTTTTAAGCTTATTAAAGGCCTGCATACATATGGCGTTAAAATAGAAGGGCTGGTCTTTTCTGGTAAGACGGTTAAGAGGCTGGGTAATCCTGCTATAGCTTTTAATAAAGCGTTAGTAGAAGTTACAGAAGCCTAAAAATAATTATACCCCCTTTATGGTCCGTAGGGGTGCCCACTAGTTAATTACGGCCGTTTTCTCTGGGTCAGCCTTAACTCTATTTATACTGATAATGAAACCTAAGTACTTTGTATACTTAACACTAAATTCTGACTTCTTAATATTGGCCTAGAGGCCAGCCTCGCGGAGCCGTTGTAGGACTTTATGGACGTGCTCCTTGTGTTCCAGCTTATTCTTAGAGTAAATTATAATATTATCTAGGTAGGCCGTATAGAAGTCGTTAAGGTAGTTAAAGAGTACATCGTTTATATACCGCTGGTACGTAGCCGGTCCGTTAGTCAGTCCAAAAGGAAGTACTTTGTATTTATATATTCCGTAACAGGTCTGAAATATAGTAAGATCTTCTAATCTAGGGTCTATCCTAATTCGGTAAAAAGCCTAACGGATATCAAGCTTAGTAAAGATCTTAGCTCTACTTATTTAGGCTAAAGTCTCCTTAAGTAAGGGCAGTGAATAGCGGTCCTTGCGGGTTATATTATTAAGTTTGCGGTAGTTAATATAGAAACAAAGTCCTCCATTTAGCTTTTTGGTAAAGAGAATAGGCGAGTTAAAAGGGGCTTAACTAGGCTCAATAAAGCCCTTATTTAGGTTATCAATAAGGTACTACTTTGTAGCCTGCAATTCGGCAGTAGACTGCTAATAAAGGGGGCTATAACTAAGGGTGTCTTCCTTATCTGGCTTAATCTCAATCTTGTGGTTATACGGTCGGTGAGGTGGGAGTATATTAGACACTACCTTAGAGAATACGTCCTTAAATTTCTGGTGTTAATAGGGCAGTTTCTGTTCTACTAGCTCCTTATCCGTAAGCTTACTTTCCTATCCACTAAGCTTACTTTCCTTTTCCTTAATTATTTAATCAATTTCATATAAGCTAGTGGTAAAGGCAACGGTATTAGGTTGGACTAAGTTCTGGTAGAATCCTATGGCGCCAATATAGCAGATATTAACTGGGGGAAGGTCTATAGGTTTCTTTACAGACTTTTATCGGGCCGTATTTTGCGGTATAGGGTTTATAGTCTTCCTTAGCTTATATTCCATTTTCCGTAAGTTGTCCTTCCAGTCTATTAGTTTAGTATAGCGTCCGGTATTCCTAGCCTTCCTTTGTAGCTGCGTAGGGCCTAAGTTCTCCGTGGGGGACTTAGCTAGGTTACTACTAATTTCCTAGATCTCTGGTGCAGGTGGCGTAACATAGGTGGTCTAGGGGCGGCGTAGTATACAAATCCGTTGCGGATTAAGCTGTATATCTTTCTTAAAGGCCTGGTCCCTACGCATAGCATTGGCCTGGTAAATAGTATCGATCTAGGGCCGTATAAGGTTCTCTATTATAATACTAATTTCTTTTATAAAGGAAGGGGTTGGGGGTAGGGATTTGGGCTAGATAAGCCGTCTACTCTATATGTCAAGCTGTAAGCCTAAATAGGCTAGCTATTTTCTTCCTAAGATCATATCGTGGCTTCCTAGGTCTGTAATAAGAAAGGGGACGTTATACTACCTTCGTCCATCAACACGGAGGTGGATCCGTAAGATAGTTATAATAGGTGGTCCTATCCGTCTATTATACCCGCGAATAGGGACTGGTTTAGGCAGTTCTTTAAAAGGCGTATTTAAAAACTTAGCTAGCTTTACGGCGTACTGGGTATCTATTAAGGTAAAGGCATTCGCTCTAAAGTTAGCTAAAGTAGAGGTTAAAACTTAATATCTATTGCGAAATAAAGTACAAGGGATAGTGCAGCTTCTTCCACTAACTAGCCGACTTAGATTAATATGTGATATGTTAATTCCTTTTAACCCTAGAGAGAAGTCTTTCTCTAGGGTTCCTCTTTTTCTAGCTCTATACCATTCTCCTAAATTAATAGAACCTCGCCCGTTTTTGCCTTTGTCTAGCAATCCTTTGCAAAGTGGTCTTTCTGGCTGTATAAGAAGCAAGCTCCTTAATTACTAAGGGCCTGTTTATAGGGGTTGTTATACGTGGGCTAAGTGTGCGCTAGACCCATAGTAGGACTAGCTGCACGGCTAGCTGCTAAATTAACGGCGGGCTGTACGGCTGGTGCCGTAGGAGTTGCAGATCGTGCTAGAGTGTTATAGGCCGTTTGCGTAGTGCTTGCAGTTTGGTTTAGAGAGTTTCTAGCTTTATACCGCTTAGCTCGTGCCTTAATTTAACGGAGGCCTTGGTTAATTAATAGGCAGTGGTCCGTAAGTACCTTTAGCGTCTATACAGTAGTAAAAACTGGCAGTACGGCGCGCTATAGGTCTAGGGTAAGCTTGTTAAAGAGGTCTAGTATTAGGTCTTTATGGGGAATTTAGGCTTAGCCAGCTAGGTGCAGAAAGTGGGTCTAAAAGGCTAAAAAGGTCTCCGTCGTCTTTATGTTAAGAGCTTTATAATTAAGGCGGGCGTTTTGTACCTTAAAGGGGTCCTCATAGATAAAAGACAAGTGGTTAATTATCTTGTCTCTAGAGAGGAAGGGATCTGCTAAGTCCTAGGCGTATCGCGGACATAGGTGCGTCTATGCGTCTCCACCAGTACAGCCGAAGACGTAGGCCATCTTAGCTTAAGTAGTGGGGAAGTAGTCCACATTAACTTCGAGCTTGTCCTGTAATTAAAGCTTCTAGTTATTAAATATAGGGTCAGTTCTATCTGTAAGTAACGGGGGGTCTACAACCTTCGCGGACCGCGACGATGCTGATGCTGTGCGTTAGGCTAGGGCCTTAAGGATTATAGCAAGTCTCTAGGTGTCTAATAACTCCTTACTAGGTATAGGGGTATCTCTAGTTTTAAGCAGCTCTTAAAGCCGTTTAATTTTAGCATTAGCTGCTGCGAGCTCTTCCTAGGGGGTTAAGACGGCGACTGTTTTACTATTGGAGGTATTTGCGGGTCCTACAGTAGCTTTGCTAGCTGCTATATTTCTTAGCATGGTGGTAGGGGTATTAGGTAATTTCTAGTGTTTATTTATTTTCTAGGGGTTCTGGTCCGTGCGTGTCCTATTCTTAGGTTTCGCGTTCTGTTTGTGTTTTTTTAGTTCTTAAGTCTGTCCTGTCCTTATAGTCCTGGTAATGTCCTTAGGGTCCTATTCCGTGTCCTTGTCCTGTTCATAGTCCTGTAGATAGATATATTTAAGTTCCTTCTTAGGAAGAAGAGTAGATGAGCTTTGGATAATATTAGCGACTTAGTTAATTAAGGCACAAGTATGGCAAGAAGGACATACAAGCCTATACAATTGGTAGTCTATAAACAAGGATCCAAAGCTAGAGAAAAGGAAGGGGAAGAATAGCAGTGCCGCTCGATATTTTATGCGGTCCTCGAGTTACGTGACTCGCGTCTACCATAATCCACGTCCGCCAAGATCCACCGTTTTCCACCAGCGCCGTAACACAATTGAAGCAATTCCTACCCAGCCAGGTTCGCCAGAACTGTTGAATACAGCTCCACGAGCTAACGAGATCTCGGCCGATCCTTCTGCCGACCTCGTCCTACCAGAAGGTTTCAAACAAATTCAATATTAAGCGTACGCAGCAGCACTAGCCAATATACCTACCCTATTTGGTTACTACGCTGGCTTTTCTATAGGACTAGTAAAGGACATTAACCGAACTAGATCCTCCTTGTATTAAGACAATCTTCTACCTAAACTAAGGAACCTTAAAGAGCTAAGAAAGCACCCTTTAACTGCCGGCTTTTAAAAGGCTATAGAAAAAGAATACAATGACCTAAAACGCTAAGGGACATTTAAGACTATATTAAAAGAAGAAGCATATAACGAGCAGATCCTTCCACTAAAATGGGTTTTTAAATACAAGTTTAATAGCGACGGTTACCTTTAAAAGCTAAAGGCTTAACTATGTGTCCGCGGAGACCTGTAGATTACTAAAGAAGAGACCTATACAGTAACCCTAGCTGCTTGAATATTCCGTGCCCTTATGGCTATAGCAGCTGCATTTAATTTGGAGATTTAATAGTATAACGCTATAAACGCATTTATGAACGTAAGACTAGTCAAGCCAGTCTACTGCTATTGCCCAGAAGGCTTTAATTAAAACGGACATATCCTAAAGCTACTTATGGCACTATACGGATTAAAAGTCTTACCACTACTTTAGTATAAAGAGCTCACCAGTACACTAGCCAAATTCGGATTAAAGCCTATCCTAGGTACGAACTGCCTTTACACTAATGGATGACTTATTATCTTCTTTTACGTAGATGATATTGCCGTTCTATTTACCAAAAAGGACCTTTGAAGATTAGAAGAATTTAAAGCTAAACTTCTATATTAATATAAGATCCGTGTACTAGGAGACCTATAATGGTTCCTAGGAATTTAAATTAAATGAGATTGTATAAGCAGAAAGCTCTAGCTCTGCCAAGATTCCTATATTAAAAAGATAGCTAGTCAATTTAATATTTAACCAGGAAGATTTCTAAGTTACTACTTCCCGCCAAAGAACTAATTCCGTCCAACCAGTAGACGAACCCTTAAAGAACACTAGCCTATTAGCAACGGGTTGGTTCTCTTGCGTACTTCGCTGTATTTGGAAGACCTAATATTATAAAGACGCATTCTAAGCTAGCCAAATTTCTTACTAATCCAAATTAAAAGCACCTTAATGCATTAAACCAAGCCATTGCCTATTGCCTTGGAACAAAATCTATAGCTATTAAATACTCTGGCGAAGTATTCGGAGCATACGTCTACTTTAGAAACCCTAAAGGAGAAGACGTCACCTTTTACGGAGCATCCGACGCAGCATTTGCGGACTATAAAGAGACTAGACGGAGCTCTTAAGGATACCTTTTTATACTATTCAGAGGACTAATCGATTAGAAGGCAACCCTACAACAATTAGTAACTCGCTTAACTACTAAAGCGGAGCTTCTCTCCCTGTCTATAGCTGCTGTTAAAATCATCTAGTGGCAGCGTTTCTTTAAGGCAATCGGTCTCAATTTAGAACGCGATTTTACCCTACTATGCGACAATATGCAGACTATACAACTCCTAAGACAGGATACACCAAAGCTTGACACCAAGCTACGACATATCGGCGTCCATCAGCACTGGCTTAGACAGAAAGTCCAAGACAAAAAGATCGACATATAATAGGCCCCTATAGACAAGATACCTGCCAACGGTCTTACCAAGATCCTACCCCGTTAAAGGCACAAGGCATAGATAAAGCAATTGAATTTGGTAGACATTTGATATTAGATTACTGCTACAACTAATAAAGACTCTTAAGTATCACCCTATACTACTCCTAAAGTTGTATCTAAATTTCCTATTTTAGTATAGCTTCTATCTTCGTTTTATTTTCTATAGCTTTAACTACGCCGTCAAATCTGGGGGGGTGTGTAACAGTTCACCAGCACTACGCTGAGACACGAGACCGTTGCCTAAGAGGCTCCAAGACACAATCGACGCCACCCTTGTATGTCTCGGATACGGTCAAATATTGAGTCATAGACTACGGAGTTCCGGGTCTACTTTCATATATTTAGTTTACTTGATTTCCATAGATTTAGAATTAAGTCGTTCTTTCAATACCCACACTTGCACTGTTACATATAGTATAGGACTATAAGATAGAGTTAGAACCAGGAATAAGTCTAAAGTTCTTTCTAATCTATAAGCTTACTAAAACCAAGTTAGTAGCGCTTAAAGAGTTTATCTAAGAGAACTTATAAAAGAGATACATTAGACTATCGCAGTTATTAGCGGGATATTTAGTACTATTCATTCTAAAGAAAAACGGAAAACTTAGGATATGTATAGATATAAATAGTTAAATAGCATTACCGGGAAGAATAAGTATCCTTTACCCTTAATTAGCGAAATCTAAGACAGGATAGGTAATGCGTAAATCTTCACAAAAGTAGATCTAAGATGGGCGTACTATTAGATTAGAATTAAGGAAGGCCACAAATAGAAGGTAGCCTTTAGGTTAAAGGAAGGACTATACAAACCATTAGTTATGCAGTCTAGGCTTATAAATGCGCTAGTAATATTCTAGAAGCGAATTAATAGTATATTAGAAGAACACCTAGATAAGTTTATTATGGTATATCTTAATGATATTATTATCTACTTAATAAGTAAGGAAGAACATAAAGAATACGCTAAATAGGTCTTAAAGAGATTATAAGAAGAGTAGATGCCAGTAGTAATTAAGAAATGCAAGTTCTTTATAAAAAAGACCAATTTTATAGGATTTATTATTAAACTAGGAAAAATTAGTATAGATCTAAAGAAAGTCAAAGCTATAGTAAATTGGCAAGAACTAGAGAACGTTACGCAGTTAAGGTTGTTTTTAGGGTTTTGCAATTACTATAGGAGGTTTATAGCACAATAGTTAAAGAGTATTAAGCCGTTTATAAGACTAATAAAGAAAGAGAAACCATAGGTTTAGGTAGAAAAACAAAGAAAACTGTTTAAGGAACTAAAAGAGTTGTTTACCCAAAAACCAATCCTTAAGATCTACCAACTAAAGTTAAAAACGGTTGTTAAGATAGATGCATTAGACTTTACACTAGGAGTATATTTACTACAGAAGTATCAGGACACATAGCATTCAGTAGCATACTATAGTAGAAAGATAACACCACTAAAACTGAACTATGATATTTATAACAAGGAGTTATTAGGTATAGTTACAGTACTTAAGAAATAGAGAGCATTCTTATAAGGCATAGAGAAACCATTTATAGTTAAGACGGACTATAAGAATCTTATAGGATTTCTAATAACAAAGGAGCTAAATAGAAGATAAGTTAGATAGATAGAAATGCTTACAGAATATTATTTTAAAATTTAGCATACCAAGGGTACTAAAAATGCAAGAGTAGATACACTTAGTAGGAAGGCAGAGTTGCAAAATAATAAGAAGCTATTAGGGCTTTACTGCGAAAAGATTAAAATGGAATAATTAGGTATAATTATCCAAAGATTATAGCAACTAAAGAGAGTTAGATCTATAAATTACCAAAAAGTAATTGGATATAGAAGATCTAAGATATATAGGTAGAGAATCTAGATACGGAACAGTATAAAAATAGAGAAGATACTTATATTCTAAGGTCTATTATAAAAAAGTTTATTAAGTTATTTTATAAGGGACTAACACAAGGACATAGTGGAGCTATAGGCTTAGTGTTAAGACTTTAAGAGGAATATATTATTTAAGGAATCTAGGGACTAGTGAGATAAGTTATAAGGAAATATCTAGATTGCTAAAGGAACAAACCAACGAGGTATAAGCTATATGGAGAGTTATAACCTGTTAAAGTACCAGGAAGACTATAGAAAGTTATATTATAAGACTTTATTATTAAGTTACTAAAGTTAAGAGATCCTTTTATGGGATAAGATTATAACGCGATCTTAGTAATAGTGGATAAGCTTATAAAGTAGGGATACTTTATAGCGTGTACAAAAGAGATATTAGTAGAGGATGCCGCTAGAATTTATGTTAAAGAAGTATTTGTAAGACATAGAGCACTAAATAAAATTATATCAGATAGAGATCTAAGATTTATAGCAGTATTTAGGAAGTATTTCTAGCAAAATAAGGAGTTCGCGTAGTAACCTTAATAGTATATTATCTACAAACGGACGGATAAACAGAACAATTAAACTAGACACTAAAGTAGTATCTAAGGCATTATGTTAATCATATATAGAATAATTAGGTATTATTATTACTAGTTGTATAGTTTATATATAATATAACACTATAGAAAGGAATGGGAATATTACAGTTTAAGGCGAATTATAGGTATAAGCCAAGATTATTATTATTGCCACATTAAGCAAAAAGATAAGTAGCACAGCTAAAAAAAGAATGGAGACGTTAATAAATCTTTATATAGACCTTAAAGAAATAGCTAAGATGGTATAATAGAGAATAAAAAAGTACTATAACGCCAAGAGATCTAAGGGACCAGATCTTAAGGAGGGAGATAAAGTATGGCTACTATATAAAAATTTTAAGAGTTAACAACTAAGCAAGAAGTTAAACCATATTAGACTAGGACCTTTTAAAATTGCAAAAAGAATTTTATTGGTTATATATAAGTTAAACCTACTAGCTAAAATAAAGATCTATCCTATATAGCATGTTATAATGCTAGAGCTAGCGTATAGAAACGTAGAGCCACTAGTTTATAAAGCAGACACATATAGAGGACAAGAAGAGGATAAATGGCAAGTTTTAAAGATTATTAGTTATAAGGATATTAATAATAAAATATGGTACGAAGTAAAGTAGATAGGCTATAGTAAGACTACCTAAAAACTACTAAGTAACCTAAAAAACGCTATAGAAAAGGTATAGGAGTATTAGAAGAAAGTAGGTTAAAGAGCATTAAAAAAGGATTACTAAAGGACGAGTTACCTAAGGGGGACCTAGGAAGAGCAACTACTATATTACTTAAAGTTGTTTCCTTCTCTAAAGACGTTACTCTCTTATTACCTAGCTTAGACAAACCCTATTAAACAAGTTTCCATTCCTTAAAACAAACCTTCTTATAAACTTTCTTAAGATGAAGCAGTTAAGTATAACCAGAAGCGTGGGCCTTAAGAGCGCAACGCTCCTTATCCCTTACCCGCTTAGTACGAGCGTAATCTTTGTCCTAGAGACAACAAATCTTACCTAGAGCACTTAAGAGCTCGTTATTGAGCTTCGTAGTAGTAGATTAAACATAAGACCCTATAACAAGTTACTTAGGGAACTTAAAGACTGTTAAGAGTAATAGGACGTGTATATTTAGCATTAGAAATAGAGCGAACGTTATAGGATAACCGAATATTCGCTTTAGTGCACTCTAAGTAAGAAGAGAGTTGCTGAGATAAAGGGCTTGCTAACGCAATATAAACTAACCCCTCTTTCGCATAACGAGAACACGGAGATAGCATAACCTTACCTAGTAACAGTATTGCAGTAACGGTGCGAGCACGTTAAATAGTGGAAGAAGAAGAAGAAGCTTTAGGTATAATAAGTAAGGATATTAACCAAGTTAATTAAACGGATACTATACCTCTAGTAGACGACTTAGAGATATTAGGAATCTTTAAGGACAAAGATAAAGAGGAGGGAGATAGTGTTACGGACGCTTTAAGTACAATATTATAACTACTTGGAGAAGAGTCGGCAGAAGCTAGTTAGTTAATAAAGGTACGGTCTAGGATAGATCTGGTGGAACTATATAACAAGGAATGGTAGTTAAGGTCACGTAATATAATCTATATAATTTATATAATTTATATAATCTATGGGACAGAGCAGATAGAGTATACGTACCTTATAGAGCGAAGGGATTTCTTAGGCATATCGTTGTGTATTTAAAGGACTACAGTCCCTACCCAGATAGTTCTCTCTTTATAGTAAATCTTAGAATATAATTGGAGTTAATCTATTAGGCAATCACTCCACCAGTTATTATTACGTTGTTGACCTTAGTTGTACCTACATACCTAGCCCATTGACGAGTCTACCGTAGTACCTACTACAAGGCTCCGTTACACCTATAAAGGGATCTAGATCTTATTCTTATTAGCTATCGCTTAGTAGGCTAATAGATACTAATTCTACACCTAAGGATAAAGCATAGCAGCTTTTAATTTAGGTATTTAGGACTATTCTTATATATAATAGCAATTAAGGATCTTAACTAGTACTTAGGAAGGCCTTATAAGGTATTTAAAAAGGTATAGGAACACTATTCCTAATATAGACTAATAAATAGGAATATAATTCTAGCAAAATACCCTATTAATTTTATACTATATATATAAAAAGGCTAAGGACCTATTTGTAACGGGTTTATACAATTACTTCTAAACCAAAGCTTATAGATTGCTACTATATAAGAATACTAAGCTAAGGAGAAGAAGAAGTCTATTAAAGATTAGCAAGATATAAAGGGGTTGCCAAGGCGCTAGTAGTAAGCGAGCCAATAGCAATTTTCCATCCCAGGGATAGAAAATCCTAATTAGTTGGCTCTATAAGTAGTGTTAGCAGAATATAGTGGAATTTAGTAGAACTTAGCAGAATGCCTAAAAAGTAGTAGGTAACGCGCTCTAGCACCATTATACCACCCTCCCCTTCCAAAAAAGCCTGCCCTTAGGCTTTATCTAAGTTCTCTATTATTATCTAGATTGTTATAATTATCTAACCCTTCCTCCTAGCATTTAATCCAACTATTTAGCTTACGTGGTAGTCCGGAGAGGTCTAAGTAGGCTAGGTAGAAATCTTATAGCTTATAGGGAGAGTACTTAAAATTAGATACGGGGTATTATTCTAGATTTTTATTATAACCTACCCAGCTTATATAGTATTTTAAAATACTACAGTTCTTCTTAACTGCTAAGATCTCTTTAACTTTCCATTTCTCATCCTTTATAATCTAAATTAGCGGTAGGGGATTATTATACTGTCTAGGCAATAGGTTGTCCACTACCTTCTATAGTTAGTTTAAAAAGAAAATAGGGTAGATCTTTACTAACTTTAGTAGCTTAGCCCTAAAAGAGTGCCCTTCTTTCTTAAGGATTTTATAAGGGCTAGCTATTTAGTAGTCTAGTTTATAGCTTAGCCTCTAGGTCTTCTAGTTTTTTTATTAACACCTATACCTTATCTCCTATTTAGAAGTCTACCTTATAATAATAATAGTTTATATTAGCCTCTTTCTTCTTTTATGCCCTTTTTATAATTACTTAGGCAGTCTCCTAGGCTCTATATATTCTCTTAGCGAATATCTAGGCCTCTTTATAGCTAAGGCGTTTATAGGCTATTATAGGTCCTATAGGTCTATCCTAATTAAAGGATATTCGTAGCTTATATCTATAGAGTGACTTAAATAGTAATATTCCTATACTATTATAAGGGAGTATAAGTGTCACGAAATTCAGATAGAGGGGTTCATTGATTAAATGGGTTAATTAATTAATGATCTTGACTTGATCGTTAATTAATGCTTAATATCTTGGGGCCCTAGGGCTGCGAGCTACGAAGAGATTTTACAGTGTACGTGACCCATGCACGTGACCCACGCCTTTATAGAATACAGATTATCTGACACGCCCCCTTAGCTTTAAGCTCTTTGAGGTTAAAGCTAGCCACCTTCTCGTGTCCGTCAATAAGTTAATTAAACCGTAATCTTATCTGAATCCTTCCGTCTTGCTCTAATACTGTCCCTTAGGTCCTCTAGTTGCTTCTCCTTATCCAGCTGCTCCTTAATATCCACCATCCCGATTATATTAACAAAGCTTTAAAACCTCTGCTTGGGCAGGGCCTTTATAAGTCTATTAGCAATTATCTCCTTTATTACTATTTATTAAAATCATACTTGTCTTATTACGTATTCCTAACATAGCTAGTGTTAATAGATGTTAATATATTAGAGCTTTATAATTAGCTTTACCATATCTTCCGTAATTAGTTGGAGCGTCTATGTATTATCACATTTAATAATTAAGGGCTCGTTTAGGTGTAACGTTATTGCTTTAAACAGCCTACTAATAAAGATAGCTTCCTTTACTGTCTGTAATAGGGCTAACAACTCGGCCTCTGTGCTTAACGTCGTAACTATACCCTACTTGTTTGCTCTCCAGGCGATCGGCCCCCCAAATAGCTTTATAATGTATCCTTGCGAGCTCTTTCTGTTGACGGAGTTGTCCGCGAATAATGCGTCGCTGGCATAGATAAATGATTGCGCACCGTCTCTTCCGTCGTCTCGTCCTTTGTCGCATATTCCTTTGTCTCTCCCTCTACCGTTTATTCCTTCCTTATCTCCTCTATAGTAGATTACTCTGCTTCTCGTGCCATATAGGTACTGGATGACTCTGTCTGCCGCTTGATAATGCTCTTGGCTTGGGTTCTAATTAAACCTTACTAGCTGTAATACTGCAAAAGCAATATCCGGACGCGTTATAGTGGCTGCATAGAGTACTAAACCCAGTTTTCTCTGATATAGCATTATAGAGGCTGGTAGGAATATAGGACGGACTAATAGGTCTATATTAGGGGACAGACGCGTTAGACGAATTATATGGTGATTGGTAGAAAGGAGTTCTAATTCTGCTATAGAAGTATCTGGAAGACGCCCTATAAGATCTATCTTGTACTAGTTAGCTATCTTCTTAATATAGGCTTTCTAAGATAGCCACAGGAGCCTCTAGCTATAATTATATAGCACGTAGATTCCTAGGAACTATTTTAGCTTACCAAGGGTACTTATCTGGTATTTCTTACTTAGCTCCTTAATTACTTCTTAAGCTTTCTTCTTATCTATCTTTTAGTAGCAGAAGACAATATCGTTAACATAGAAGAAGATAACTATTCTACCTTTTAGTATAACACACGGCTCTTAAGGTACCTCTTTAAAACCCAATTTGTTTAACAAGCTCGTAAAATTCTTCTGCTATAATAGAGGGGATTATTATAGTCCGTAAAGAGCTTTTCTTAAGCGCAGTACTTTATCTATCTTTCCTTTATTAAACCCTAGTAGTAGCTTTATATAGACGACCTCGTCGATATCGTAATAGATAAACGCGTTAACTGCATCTATCTGTATTATCTCCAGGTCGAATTTTACGGTGATCACCATAAGGGTTCGGAAGGTTATACTAGCTAATATAGTAGCTCTTATAGGTAGGTCTCCTGGGGCCTATTAATTTCCGCATACTACTAAGCGTGCCTTGCATTTCTGGAGGAATCCATACTTGTCCATCTTATAGACAAATACCTATATTAAGCTAAGGACCTGCTATCCCTTTACATGCTTCTTATCTATTTCTTAAAACAACCTTATTTAATAATAAGATTAGAGATAGGCTTATTAAGCCTCTTAGAACTAATCTTAAAGAGGATACGTATTAAGGTTCTAGATTAACTAAGGTAGTGAAGGTAGGTTCTTCCTATATAATCTAACATCGCGTATTCTGCCTAATTTTAGCTTACTATTACTAAGTTAACTATTAAGGTTAAACTTCCTTCCTGCTAAGAAGGCGCCGTAATAGGCTAAAGTAATCCTTTTAGTAACAAAGTCTTTAAACCTGTTATTATAGGCTTTCTTAAATAAGTCTTTAACTAAGTTATTAAACACTCCCTAAGTATTAAACGCATCTCCTATTTAATAAGCGACGTCTTAATCAGTACCTTATACATCTAACTTTATAGGATACTCGACGTAAAAGGTGTTAGCAACTCAGTCAATCAAGGCACGAGCACGGGAAGAAGGACGCGCAAGCCTATATAATTGGATTGTCTATAAACAAGAATCCAAAGCTAGAGAAAGGAAGGAGAAGAATAGTAGCGCCGCTCAATATTTTATGCAGTCCTTAAGTCACGTGACTCGCGTCTACCATAATCCACGTCTGCCAAGATCCACCGTTTTCCACCAGCGCCGTAACATTACCCCCCCCCTCCGAAAAAGCCTGCCCTCAGGCTTTGTATGTCCGTATTATATCCGTGGGGTATTCTTGTCTTTATGCTCGATAGGCAGCCTATCGTCTTCGCTATACCAGCACTCCATCCACTCATTAAGGTACTTTGGGGGTCCGGGTTCGTTAGGGTATTAGTTATAGAATTCTTTAAGCTTTTAGGGGCAGCCTATAAAGTTCCAGATAGGGTACCAGGTTAGGTCTAGATCGTAGCCTTTCTATTAGATATAGTATTGTAGCGTTCCTTGTACTAGTTTACAGGCTAGTATTTCATTAACTTCCTATTTATCGTCGCTATTAACTTAAATTAGTAGGGGAGGCTCATTCTTTTATCTAGGTAGTAGGTCATTTATAGCCTTCTATAGCTTATCTAGCAAAAAGATAGGGTAAACCTTAATCGAGTCTAGGAGCTTAACCTTATACAAGTTGCCTTCTTTATTAAGGATCTTATACGGTCCTGCCATCTTATAGTCTAGCTTGCGGCTAGGCCGTTCTGTCTTCTAGTTCTTTATCATAACCTAAACCCTATTATCCACTGTAAAGTCAGGCTCGTACCTATGCTTATTTACCTGCTATTCCATTAATTTCTAGGCCTTTTCTAGGTTCTTATAGGCTACCATCCAGGCTTCTTCTAGGCGTTTAGCGTATTACTAGGCTTCCTTATAAGATAGTTTTTCGCGTACAGTCTATAGGCCTTCTAGTCTATTCCAGTTAAAGCTAGTATAGGGTAAATATCCTATTTCTAGCTGGATAGGTGCAAACCCCGTAGAGTTATAGGGTAGGGTTGCCTGGGCGTAGTCCATTAGGAGTAGTAGTTCGCCCTAATTATCCTAAAAGTAGTTAATAAAGGGCCGGAGTCTCTAGTCTAGGTATTAATTTATAATCTCCGTCTAACCATCTATCTGGGGGTGGTATGCTATAGAAAGCTTTAGCTTAATACTAAGAATCCAAGTAAACTCATTCTAGAAGGCCGATATAAACTATGGCCTATAGTCGGATATGATAGTATCTAGTGGTCCATAAATTCGGTAGATATAATAGATATATAGTCAGGCTACCTCCTTAGCATTAATATCCTTGTAACAGGGGATTAAGAACAGGCACTTACTAAAACGGTTAACTAGGATTATTACCATATTATATCCGTCACGGTCTGTAGGCAGCTCGTAAAAGTCCATAGAGATATACTACTAGGGGCGTTCTAGTATCGGGAGTAGCTTTAATAGTCCTAGGGTCTTATCTCGCGGAATTATAAACCTACGGCAGTCGTTACAGTTCCGTACATAACGGTTAATGTCCGTAACCATTCCAGGCTAGTAATATTGGTTACCAATAATTTTACGGGTCTTATTCTTTCTAGGGTAGGCCATAGAGACCTAGGTATATGCTTCGGTAATAAGCCAAGTCTATAAGTTCTGTTCCTTTGCTACTACTAGCTATTCCTAATACTTAAGTAATCCGTTTTTAAGGGACTAGGGGCTAGTAACGTTCTTTACCTTCTTACAGTACTCCTGTAGAGAAGAGGTTATACGGTTTATCTATAGTAATTTGTTAATAAGGTTAAATCCTAAGGGGTTAATAGGATATATCTTAGCGCCTAAAGAGTCTATACTTAGTTCTACCTATATCTGGGGGTTAAGGTGCTCTAGTTATAGTAGTATCTAAATCTATAATAAGATCTTTATAGCCGTCTGGTTACCTAGGTCCTGTTTACGCCTTATAAGAGTATCCGCATAGTTTATAGCGCCTAGTCTGTACATAATTAAGAAGTTAAACTAAGATAGGATATCCGCCTAGCGTGCCTATTAGGCCGTAAGAGCCTTGGTTATTATAAAGTATTCTAGGGCCTTATAATCTAAAACTACCTTAATAGGCTTAGGGGTCCCCTCTAGCTGCGCACGCCAGTGCTAAAAGCTAGAGATAATAGCCAGCATTTCTTTATTATGGATATAATAGTTTAGCTTGGCATCTATTATAGTCTTCGAATAGTATGCAATAGGGTGCCATTCTCCATCCAGTTGCTTCTAGGAAAAAACACCAGCTATTATACCGTCTAAGGCATCCGTTTCTAGCATTGAGGGCCGTTCTGGGTCAAAGTAGGCGAGTAAAGGAGCCGATACCAGCCGTTTTTTAAGCTTATTAAAGGCCTGCATATATATGGCGTTAAAGTGGAAGGGCTAGTCTTTCCTAGTAAGGCAGTTAAGAGGCTAGGCGATCCTACTGTAGTTCTTAATAAAACATTAGTAGAAGTTACAGAAACCTAAAAATAATTATACCCCCTTTACGGTCCGTGGGGGTGTCCACTAGTTAATTACAGCCGTTTTCTCTAGGTCGGCCTTAATTCCGTCCATACTAACAATAAACCCTAGGTACTTTATACGCTTAACACTAAATTCTAACTTCTTAATATCGGCCTAGAGACCAGCCTCGCGGAGCCATTATAGGACTTTATAGACGTGCTCCTCGTGTTCTAGCTCGTTCTTAGAGTAAATTATAATATCATCTAGGTAGGCCGTATAGAAGTCATTAAGGTAGTTAAAGAGTACATCATTTATATACCGCTGGTACGTAGCTGGTCCGTTAGTTAGTCCAAAAGGAAGTACCTTATATTTATACGTTCCGTAACAGGTCTGAAATATAGTAAGATCTATAGATCCGGGGTCTATTCTAATTCGGTAAAAGGCCTAGCAGATATCAAGCTTTATAAAAACTTTAGCTCTACTTATTTGGGCCAGTGTCTCATTAAGTAGGGGTAGTAGATAGCGGTCCTTACAGGTTATATTGTTTAGCTTACAGTAGTTAATACAAAAACGAAGTCCTCCGTTTGGCTTTTTAACAAAGAAAATTAGTGAGGCGAAAGGGACTTAACTACTAGGCTTAATAAAGCCCTTATCCAGGTTCTCAATAAGATATTACTTTATAGCCTATAATTTGGCAGTAGATTGCTAACGAAGGGGGCTATAGCTAAGGGTGTTTTCCTTATCTGGCTCGATCTTAATCTTATAGTTATATAGTTGGTGAGGCGGAAGCATATTAGATGCTGCCTTTAAGAATACGTCCTTGAATTTCCGGTGTTAATAGGGTAGTTTCTATTCTACCAGCTCCTTATCCATAAGCTCGCCTTCCTATCCGCTAAGCTCGCTTTCCTTTTCCTTAATTATTCGATCAATTTCATATAAGCTGGTGGTAAAGGCAACGGTATTAGGTTGGACCAAGTTCTAATAGAATCCTACGGCGCCGATACAGCAGATATCAACTAGGGGAAGGTCCATAGGTTTCTTTACAGACTTTTATTAGGCCGTATTTTATAGTATAGGGTTTATAGTCTTCCTTAGCTTACATTCCATTTTCCGTAAGTTGTCCTTCTAGTCTATTAGTTTAGTATAGCGTCCAGTATTCCTGGCCTTCCTTTGTAGCTGCGTAGGGCCTAAGTTCTCTACGGGGGACTTAGCTAGGTTACTACTAATTTCCTAGGTCTCTGGTGCGGGTGGCATAACATAGGTAGTCTAGGGGCGGCGTAGTATATAAATCCGTTACGGATTAAGCTGCGCGTCCTTCTTAAAGGCCTAGTCTCTACGCATAGTATTAGCTTGGTAGATGGTATTAATCTAGGGCCGTATAAGGTTCTCCATTATAATACTGATTTCTTTTATAAAGGAAGGGGTTAGGGGTAGGGATTTAGGCCAGAGGAGCTGTCTATTCTATATATTAAGCTGTAAGCCTAAATAGGCTAGCCATTTTCTTCTTAAGATCATATCATGGCTTCCCAGGTCCGTAATAAGAAAGGGGACGTTATACTACCTTCGTCCATTAACACGGAGGTGGATCCGTAAGATAGTTATAATAGGTAGCCCTATTCTTCCGTTATACCCGCAAATAGGAACTGGTTTAGGCAGTTCCTTAAAGGGCGCATTTAAAAATTCGGCTAGCTTTACGGCGCACTAAGTGTCTATTAAGGCAAAGGCATTCGCTCCAGAGTCAGCTAAAGCAGAGGTTAAAACTTAATATCTATTACAAAATAAAGTATAAGGGATAGTGCAGCTTCTTCTACTAACTAGCCGACCCAGATTAATATATAATATATCAATCCCTTTTAACCCTAGAGAGGAGTCTTCCTCTAGGGTTCCTCTTTTTCCAACTCTATACTATTCTCCTATATTAACAGAACCTCGTCTATTTTTACCTTTATTAGGCAGTCCTTGGCAAAGTAGTCCTTCTAGCCATATAAGAAGCAAGCCCCCTAATTACTAAGGGCCTATTTACAGGGGTCGCTATACATAGACCAAGCATGCGCCAGACCCACAGCAGGGCTAGCTGCGCGGCTGGCTACTAAGTTAATAGCGGGCTATACAGTTGGTGCCATAGGAGTTGCCAATTATACTAGGGCATTACGGGCCGTTCTCATAGCGCTTATAGTCTGGTTTAAAGAGTTTCTGGCTTTATACCGCTCAGCTCATACCTTAATTTAACAGAGGCCTTAATTAATAGCCAGGCAGTGGTCCGTAAGTACCTTTAGCGTCTGTACAGTAGTAAAAACTGGCAGTACAGCACGCTATAGGTCTAGGGTAAGCTTATTAAAAAGGTCTAGCATTAGGTCTTCATAGGGAATTTAAGCTTAGCCGGCTAGGTACAGAAAGCGGGTCTAGAAGGCCAAAAAGGTCTCTATCGTTTTTATATTAAGGGCTTTATAATTAAGGCGGGCGTTCTATATCTTAAAGGGGTCCTTATAAATAGAAGACAGGAGGTCAATCATCTCTTCTCTAAAGAGAAAGGGGTCTACTAAGTCCTAGGCATATCGCGGACGTAGATGCGTCTGTACGTCCCTACCGATATAGCCGAAGACGTAGGCCATTTTAGCTTAAGCAGTAGGGAAGTGGTCCGTATTAACTTCAAGCTTATCTTGCAGTTAAAGCTTCCAATTGTTAAACGTAGGGTTAGTTCCATCCGTAAGCAATAGGGGGTCCGCAACCTTCGCGGACCGCGACGATACTAATACTGTACATTAGGCTAGGGCCTTAAGGACTATAGCAAGTCTATAGGTGTCTGATAACTCCTCACTAGGTACAGGGGTGTCTCTAGTTTCAAGCAGCTCTCAAAGCCGTTCAATTTCGGCATTAGCTGCTGCGAGTTCTTCCTAGGGGGTCAAGACGGCAACTATTTCACCATCAGAGGTATTTACGGGTCCTACAGCGGCTTTGCCAGCTGCTGTATTTCTTGGCATAGCAGTAGGGGTATTGGGTAATTTCTAGTGTTTATTTATTTTCTAGGGGTTCTGGTCTATGCATATCCTATTCTTAGGTTTCGCGTTCTGTTCGTATTCTTTTAGTTCTGTCCTATCCTTAGGGTCCTATTCTGTTTTATTAGTGTCCTTTAGGTCCTTTTCTGTGTCCTTATCCTGTTCGTAGTTTATAAATATTTTTAAGTTCCTTCTTAGGAAAGAAGAGTAGTGACGAGCTTTGGATAATGTTAGCAACTCAGTTAATCAAGGCACGAGTACGGGAAGAAGGACGCGCAAGCCTATACAATTGGATTGTCTATAAACGAGGATCCAAAGCTAGAGAAAGGAAGGAGAAGAATAGCAGCGCCGCTTGATATTTTATACGGTCCTCGAGTCACGTGACTCGCGTCTACCATAATCCACGTCTGCCAAGATCCACCGTTTTCCACCAGCGCCGTAACAAAAGGCATATAGAGATTCTTTATCTTCTTCTATTAGAGGTGGCGTACAGTACGCATTTTTAAGAGCTCTTGCAAGCTTAAGATCTGCTAACTTATTAAAGGTTTAAACTGGCTTATTAACGTCGTTATTTTTCTCTTAAATTAACAATTTAAATACTTCTTTATTATCTTCCAGAAGGACCTCGTTCTTAGTTAGGGTATTAGGGAGTTAAATCTTCTTAATTAGCGTATCTAATTTAGCGTATAGGTCCTTTAAGATGTCTGTTCGCTTATTATTAAAAAGCGTATTTTTATTAAAGATAACGTCCCTAGTAGAGATAATAATACCTTTATATGGGATCCAGATCCTATAGATATTAATAAAGTTATAGCTAACGAGGTAGCCAATATAGGCTCACAGATCTAGCTTACTCAGCCTTTTCTTCTTCAGCTGGGCGTCTGATGTCATCGCGTACGCCCTACAGCCGTAGGCTTTTAGGTGCGCTAGTTATGGCTTTCTTAATCTCCTATTAGCTAGGTAGGTATAGAACCTCTTATATAGCAATTTCCAACCATTGCTTTCCCGTGGCGTTCGATCTCGAAGGTAGACTATATAGTTAACTATCTCATTCCATAGATCGTGTGGTAGATTGGCAGCAATTCTTATTATATATGCTCTCTTAATGATTACACCCCCTAAGCGTTTGGCGGTACTATTTTAAGCTTAGGTATATAGCGCTAAAGGCTTGAATATAATCCCTTACGTCTATAGCTATTTAAGGGTTCTCCTTCTCCCTAGCTTATTATCTAATCTAATAGTGTTAACCTTAAGGTTATACCTCAGACAAATCCATTAGATAAAATCTTTAAGTACTTATAGCGTCTCCTTTTTACTATATGTTATTATAAAATACGGGAAGGTTCTTCCTAAGAAGGTATTATAGATAAATATAACTTATATAAATCTAGCATGCGCTTTCTTAAGGTTAGTTTAGTTAATATAGAGGTTAAGATAAGGTTTATTAATATTCTATTTTAAGAACCTTCTTAAGACCTAACGCTTAATTTTGGCGAGACTGCAATATTAACATTCTGTTGTCTTTAGGCCTTAAAGCTTAACTCCTAAGGCGTTAAGACCTAGATAATAAAGGCTTATAGGTCCTAAATAACCTAGACGCAGATACTATAAATATATATTACCTTTTAAATTTGGATGAATATCTTTTAACAATGCTCTACGCTTTTATTGGCGGCGTAGCAGTCGGCTTGTATTAAACGCTAATAGACTTCCTAGTTGGACGTATTTAATAGTCTATTATCCGTAATGTTCTTTTATTTAATATAGGATTGTGTCGTCCTTTTAAACTAGTAGATTGTTGTCTCCTTTATTATCCTAGTAGAACCCTTATTTTTAAAGCAGACGGAACGACACTAGATTTATATTAAAGTTTATATAAAAGGCAACGTCCTTAAGACGTAAGGTTCCCTTGCTCTTATCTAGTTTTATAACTTAGATAGTAATGTTGCTGTAGCCTAGTATAGGCACTTCTAAGCTGCCGGTGGTAATATATTTGTATCTTAAAGCTTTCCTAAAATTATAAAAATAAGAGAAGTTATTAAAGATATAGAGAGTGGTTCCTAAGTTAAAAATAGTTAATAGCTTTAGTGGATGGGTTTAACCGGTATAATACAATTTTAGGAATATTATATTAGCTTCTCCCTTAATCTTAACTTCCTAGCTCTTGTCCTATTATTATTAGGCCTTATTTTCTTGTTCTTTAAGTCTAATCTTTATAACTTAGTTAGTAAGATTCTTATTCTTTTCTACCTTCTTTAGTGCTCTATTAATGTGTATATCTCCTATTATAACTCCTACAGGTCTCTTGTCTTTAAATAAATACTAATAGTCCTATAGGGAGTGTCCTTATATTCCATATACTAAGTACTTAGGCGTTAGCTTCTTGTAGGATGTTTTCTTATCCACTAGTATCCTGGCTCTCTTTAAGCGTCTATTATATACTAAGGCCTTTTCTCTTTGTAAACCTTTAGTAGTATTAAAGTAATCCTTAGTGGCTTGCTCTACGAAGTCTATATTAAAGGTACTGCCTCTTATAGTAGTATTAGCTTTCTTTAAGAGTGTTCTAAGTTCTTCTTATAGCTCCTTTACCACTCTATGGTATTTGGAAGATCTTAACTTCTAAGGGTTATTTAACTCGGTAGTATACTTTATATAATAGGCATTACTAAAAGGTTAAATAACTTCTGCCAAATCTTAAAGCCAGATACTATTGGATATTTAAGGGATCTTATACTTCTCCTTTAAGGATATTGCGTGTTCCCATTAATCTAGCTATTAGTTTAATTTTAATAACTATTTAAACCCCTTAAGGGCTTCTATATAATAGTATTGTACCTTCTTTCTAATAAATAACGAGGTAGGTTCTGTGTTCTCCTTTAGCTAAGATAGCTATTCTTTAACTATTAAGAAAGGGTTAAGCAGTAGCTTCTTTTAAATTAATACTATAGATGTGATCTAGGTGCGTATCTATTAAAGATAATCTTCCTATATTAGGAAATACTTTATGTCCTAGTTGTAGTATCGTCTACTATTCTTATACGCTTTCTGTTGATTCGTCGAAAGCTGCGTATATAAGGTTGCATTCTCGTTAAAATCTGTAACCTTTGGATAAGGTGGTTTTTTAAGTAGACCTTCTTAAGGTGCTTCTATGGCTGGGTTAACGTAGGCCCAAATTTACTAATCTATGAGGGCTTGGAGTTGCTATAGCCATTATTCCCAGTCTTCTGGCTTATTAAGGATGATTGTAGTTAACGAACTTAATATTAGTAGAGTCATTTTAACTAATAGGCAAAGGAGGAATTAAGATGGTATTTTGTTGTTAGGATCGTCCTGTTGTTAGGATCATCCTTGTTGTTAGATTAAGGTGGAATCTTATAGAATCTCGTGGAATCTTGTTGAAGACTCGTCTTGTGATAATTGAGGTAGGATTTCTGTCAGAGTCTGCGTCTTGACGATAAGGTGTCAGAGTCTGATGATGAGGTAGAATTTCTTTAAATGATTGAATAATAGCTGAATAGCTTCTTAAGTCGGCGGACCGGGCTCATAACTGTCACGAAATTCAGATAGAGGGGTTCATTGATTAAATGGGTTGATTGATTGATGATCTTGACTTGATCGTTGATTGATGCTTGATGTCTTGGGGCCCTAGGGCTGCGAGCTACGAAGAGATTTTACAGTGCACGTGACCCGTGCACGTGACCCACGCCTTTATAGAATACAGATTATCTGACAATAAGCTGTGCGTAGTCTATTATAGGCAGTAGTTCTAACCAGTTGTCTTAGTAGTAATTAATAAATAGGCAAAGTTGCTAGTTAAGGTACTGGTTTATAATCTTAGTTTAGCTATTAGTCTAAGGGTAGAATACAGTAGAGAGCTTAATATTAATCCTAAGGATACGGTAGAATTCCTTCTAGAAGTCTAATATAAATTAGGGTCCGTGGTTAGAGATAATTAACTTAAGAGTGCCATGGATTTAATAAATGTTATTAACATATATACGGGCTATATTCTTTACGGTTATAGTTTTAAAATAAGGGAGGGAAATAGCTTACTTACTTAGTTAGTTAACTACTATAAAGGCCATATTATAGCCATATTTGTCCTTTAAAAATAATTTAAAGTCTATTATAATATATTACTAAAGGTATTTAAGGACTAGTAGTGGTTATAGCTATTTAGGAGTTTAACCCCTAGGGGTATCTATATATTTATAAGCATAATAGTTTCTAATAAATCGTTCTATATTAGATAGGAGTCCTTACCAATAGTAATAAGGTGCTAGTAGTTAGTAGGTCTTATCTTAACTTGGGTACACCATGGAGACTTAACAGTAGGCTTTATAGATTAGCTCTATTCTTAGGTTATTAATATCTAGAACTATAAGCCGTTTTTAGTATAAAAGCAGTCCGTCTTCTATTTCTAAATTAGGGTTATTTTCTATAGTTTGGTTATAAAGGGCTTTTAGGGATTTGGCTATACGGTTTATAATTAGAATACAATTAATTAGTTCTATTAGTTTATCTAGGATCTCTCCTTCTAAGGGTACTAGATTATTCCGTTTAGAGCTTAGTTCTTTAAGGATATATAGATTAAGCTGTTTAGGACGGAGGAGAGTATATATCCGGTGCTAAGCCTTTAGCTTATTTTATAGCTCCATATCCTATTTTCTTTAGGTTAGGGTATTAGCCTTAGAATTCTATTTGCTATAATAGTATATAATTATAAAGAAGAACTAGAAGAGTATTTTAGCCTACCAGGCCTATTAACTGGTAGACTATTTTATTATTATAAAATACTTAAGGGCTTTATAATTAGTATAGACCTTGGTTTAAGAGTCTGTGCTTTTAAGCTCCGCGCGCCATTAGGATAACAATTGTATAGTAGCTAGTATTTCCTTATTATGCACCTTATAGTTATACTTAGCTAGGGCTATTATTAGCGACTTAGTTAATCGCGGTATAAGTATAGTAAGAGGGTCGCACAAGCCTATATAATTGGATTGTCTATAAACAAGGATTTAAAGCTAGAGAAAGGAAAGGAGAAGAATAGTAATACCGCTTAAGGTTTTATGCGGCCCTTAAGTTATGTAACTATAACTATCTGCGACTATCTATAACTATTTACAACTATCTGCGACTATCTATAACTATTTATAATTATCTACTATAATCTACCGTTTTCCACTAGCGCTATAATATTACCCCCCCCTCTAAAAAAGCCTGTCCTTAGGCTTTATATAGTTATATTACGTCCATAGGGTATTTTTATCTTTATGCTTAATAGGCAGCTTATTATCTTCGCTATACTAGCACTCTATTTACTTATTAAGGTACTTTAAGGGTCTAGGCTTATTAAGGTATTAGTTATAAACCTTTTTAAGCTTATAGGGACTACCTATAAAGTTTTATATAGGGTACTAAGTAGAATCTAGGTTATATCCTTTCTAACTAATATAATACTTTAGCGTTCCCCTTATAAGTTTATAGGCTAGTATTTCTTTAATTTCCTATTTATTATTACTATTAACTTAAATTAGTAGGGGTAGTTTATTCTTTTATCTAGGCAATAGGTTATTTATAGCTTTTTATAGCTTATCTAATAAGAACTTAGGGTAGACCTTAATTAAATCTAGGAGCTTTTATTAGATAATCTGTATTCTCTAAAGGTATAGGTTATATGTATAAGTTATATATACGGAGCCCGTACACTATAAAGTTTCTTTATAGCTTAAAGTCCTAGGGGCTTAAGACAAGGTCAATTAATAATTAAGTTAAAATCGTTAATTAATTAACCTATTTTATTAATAAATAGCTCTATATAAACTATCTAACAGTTATAAGCCCGGTCCGTTAACTTAAGAAGCTATTTAGCTATTACTTAATTATTTAAAGAAATTCTACCTTATCGTTAGACTCTAACACCTTATTGTTAAAAGACGCAGGCTCTAATAGAAATCCTACCTTAATTGTTACAGGACAAGATTCTATAAGAGTCCACCTTAATTATTAAGGGACGATCCTAATAATAAGGATAATCCTAACAACAAAAATACTATCTTAATTCCTCCTTTGCCTATTAGTCAAATAACTCCACCATTAAGTTTGTTAACTACGATTATACTCAATAAGCCAGAAGACTGGAAGCAATGGCTATAGCAACTCTAAGCTCTTATAGATTAGCGAATTTAGGCCTATATTAACCCAGATAATGCAGCACCTTAATAACGCCTACTATAAGAACCAGCTTATCTAAAAGTTACAGATTTTAATGAGAATGCAACCTTATATGTATAGCTCTTAACGAATTAATAGAAAGCGTATAAGAACAGCAGATAATACTATAACCAGGATATAAAGTATTTCTTAACATAGGAAGATTATCTTTAACAGATCCGCATATAGATTATATCTACGGTATTAATTTAGAAGAAGCCACTGCTTAACCCTTCCCTTATCGTTAAAGAATAGCTATCTTAGTTAAAAAAGAATGCAGAACCTACCTTATTATTTATTAGGAAAAAGGTACAACACTAGTATATAGAAGCCCTTAAGGGGTTTAAACACTTGTTAAAATTAAATTAGTGGTTAGATTAATGGGAATATATAATAGTACTAGGAGAGAAGTACAAGATCCCTTAAATATTAGATGGAATCTAGCTTTAAGATTTGGTAGAAGTTATTTAACCTTTTAGCAACGCCTACTGTATAAAGTACACTGCTGAGTTAAATAACCCTTAGAAGTTGAGATCTTCTAAATACTGTAAAGTAGTAAAGGAGCTATAAGAAGGACTTAGAACACCCTTAAAGAAAGCCAATACTACTATAAGAGGGAGTACCTTTAATACAGACTTCGTAGAGTAAGCTATTAAGAATTACTCTAATACTACTAAAGGTTTATAAAGAGGAAAAACCTTAGTATATAATAGATGCTTAAAGAGAGCCAGGATATTAGTGGATAAAGAGACGTCCTATAAAAAGCCAATACTTAAGTACTTAGCGTATAGAATATAAGGACACTCCCTTTAGGACTATTAGTGTTTATTTAAAGATAAAAGACCTACAGGAATTATAATTAGAGATACTTGCATTAAAAGGGCACTAAAGAAGGTAGAAAAGAATAAGGATCTCGCTAACTAAGTTATAAAGATTAAACTTAAAGACTAAGAAGATAAGGCTTAATAACGACAGGATAAGAGTTAAGAGATAGTTAAGATTAAGGGAAAAGCTAATGCGATATTCCTATAATTGTATTACATCAGTTAACTCTATCTACTAAAGCTATTAACTATTCTTAACTTAGGAACCACTTTCTATATCTTTAATAACCTTTCTTATTTCTATACCTTTAGGAAAGCTTTAAAACACAAATATATTATTGCTGGCAGCTTAGAAGTGCCTAAACTAGGTTATGGTAATATTATTATCTAAGTTATAAAACCAGACAAGAGCAAGGAAATCCTATATTTTAAGGATATTACCTTTTATATGGACTTCAATACAAATCTAGTATTGTTGTATCTACTTTAAAAACAAAGATACTACTAAAACAATAAAGGAGACAATAATCTTCTAGTTTAGAAGGATAATACAATCTTATATTAAATAGAAGAACGTTATAAACAATAGACTATTAAATACGTCTAACTAGAAAGTCTATTGGCGTTTAATATAAGCCAACCACTATACCGCTAATAGAAGCGTAGAGTATTATTAAGAGACATTTATCTAGATATAAAAGGTAATATATAGCTATAGCATCTGCGTTTAGGTTATCTAGGACCTATAAGCCTTTATTATTTAGGTATTAATACCCTAGGAGTTAAGCTTTAAGGCCTTAAAATAATAAAATATTAACACTATAGTCTTGCTAAAATTAAGCGTTAGGTCTTACAAAGGTTCTTAAAACAAAAAATTAATAAACTCTATTTTAACCTCTATATTAACTAAACTAACCTTAAAAAAGCGCATACCGGATTTATATAAATTATACTTATCTATAACACCTTCTTAGAAAGATTCTTTCCGTACTTTATAATAACGCATAGCAAGGAGAAGGAGACACTATAAGTACTTAAAGATTTTATTTAGTGGATTCGTCTAAGGTATAACCTTAAAGTTAATACTATTAGATTAAACAACAATCTAGGGAGAAGGAGAATCCTTAAATAGCTACGGATCTAAGGGATTATATTTAAGCCTTCGGCGCTATACACCTAAGCTTAAAATGGTACCACTAAACGCTTAAAGGGTGTAATTATTAAGAGAGTATAAGTAATAAGAATTGCTATTAATTTATTATATAATCTATAGAATAAGATAGTTAACTATATATTCTACCTTTAAGATTAAACACTATGGGAAAGTAATAGATAGAAATTGCTATATAAGAGGTTCTATACCTTCCTAGCTAATAAAAGATTAAGAAAACCGCAACTAGCGCACCTAAAAGCCTACGGCTGTAGGGCGTATATAATAACATTAAATATCTAGCTAAAGAAGAAAAGGCTAAGTAAGCTAAATCCGTGAGCCTATATGGGCTATCTAATTAGCTATAACTCTACTAATATTTATAGGATTTAGATCCCATATAAAGGTATTATTATCTCTACTAGGGACGTTATCTTTAATAAAAAGACGTTCTTTAATAGTAAGCGAACGGACATCTTAAAAAACTTATACGCTGAATTAGACACGCTAATTAAGAAGATTTAACTTCCTAATACCCTAACTAAGAATAAGGTTCTTCTGGAAGATAATAGAAAAGTATTTAAACTATTAATTTAAGAGGAAGACGACGTTAATAATAAGCCAGTTTAAACCTTTAATAAGTTAGTAGATCTTAAACTTATAAGAGCCCTTAAAGATATATATTATACGCTACCTCTAATAAAAGAAAATAAAGAATCTCTATATGCCTTTTACGTTGGGTATCCTATAAAGTTAAATATATAAGATACTAATTAGGATATTATTAACTAACTAGGAGATAGGTTTTACACTTAGGGGGTGCTTAATGACTTAGTTAAAGACTTATTTAAGGAAGCCGGCGATAATAGGTTTAAAGGCTTTATTACTAAAAGGATTACCTTAGCCTATTATAGCGCCTTTTTAGTAGGAAGGAAGTTTAACCTTAATAGTTAACTTAATAATAGCAAGCTAAAATTAGGTAGAATATACAATGTTAGACTATATAGGAAAAACTTATCTCTGCTACCTTAGCCAATCCACAACCTTAATACGTATCCTTTTTAAGATTAGTTCCAAAAAGCTTAACAAGCTTACCTCCAATCCTATTATTAAATAAGGTCGTTTTAAAAAATAGATAAAAAGCACGTAAAGGGACAGTAGGTCCTTAACTTAATATAGATATTTATCTATAAGACAGATAAGCACGGATTCCTCCAGAAATACAAGGTATGCTTAGTAGTATATAGAAATTAACAGGCCCCAGAAGACCTACCATTAAGAGCTACTATATTAGCAAGTACGACCTTCCAAACCCTAATAGCGATTACCGTAAAATTCGACCTTAAAACAATATAGATAGATACAGTTAACGTATTTGTCTATTACGATCTTAATAAAGTTGTCTATATAAAATTACTGCTAAGGTTTAATAAAGGAAAGATAGACAAAGTACTATACTTAAGAAAAGCCCTTTATAGACTATAACAATCCCCACTATTATAGCAAAAGAATCTCATAAGTTTGTTAAGTAAATTAGGTTTTAAAGAGGTATCCTAGGAGCTATATATTATACTAAAAGGTAGAATAGTTATCTTCTTTTATATTAATAATATTATCTTCTACTACCGAAAAATAGATAAGAAGAAAGCTTAAGAAGTAATTAAGGAGCTAAGCAAGGAATACTAGATAAGTACCCTTAGCGAACTAAAATGGCTCCTAGAAATCTATATACTATATAATTATAGCTAAAGGCTCCTATAGCTATTCTAGGAAGCCTATATTAAGAAGATAGCTAACTAGTATAAGATAGATCTTAAAGGGCGTCTTTTAGATACTTCTATAGCAGAATTAAAACTCCTCCCTACTAATTACTAATTAATCCATTTAATGCGTCTATCCCCTAATATAGACCTATTAGGTAAAACCTAAGTAGATAGTTATATAGCCGTAAGGTATAGACGACCCTATAGAAACCTAGGGGTAACTTGCCCATAAGGCACGTGCGCTACACATACCTAGGGAAAACCCTTCCTTACCTCGCATACAGACTTCTCCTTTTCCCTTAAGGATTCGTCTATCTATATAATATACCCTATTATTCTATTATTAAGCTCCCTGTCTATATCCTTACCTTATATTTAAATCCTTACTAATCTCCTTAGGAGGATAGCCGGTTTCATTTTTCCATAATATTAGGGCGCGAAGAGGCTTTAGGGAAGATTTAAAGGAATAATATAAATTCTATTTAAATCTAAGGGTAGTATTAGTAGTATGATCTTTGATTAACGTCTGATACGGATCCTATCTAGGCCCACGCAGACACTTGCCGTCGCAGGGGGGAAAACTTGTAAATTGACAGGAAGAAAACCCTGCTGTGTAAATCTAAGGGTATATAGCTCTTGTAGAGAATAAGATATTATATAAAGAACAGAAAGGAATAATAAGAGAATTATATAATTAAACAGTTAGGGGTTTTAGTGGTTAATATATATATATATATATACGCACGCGGTCTTTAGTAGACTTTAGTATTATAGCGCTAGGTAAAAATAGTAGATTATAGCGGATAATTATAGATAGTTATAGACAGTTTTAAACAGTTTTAGACAGTTATCTATTAAGTGTTTTACTAAGACATTTTTACTATAACTGGGCTAGTTCTATTATAGTACCTCCCCCTTTAGCTAAAAGTCTAAAATAATTTAATTTAGTTAAGAATTTATAACTTATTGCGTTATAAGCATTATAATATATTTTAAGTTCTTTTTAATTTCAAGTTTCCTATTATTATGTTTTATATATTTATATTAGGTAGTAGTTATTTACCTTTATATTATATTTATCTAGCCAGAGCAGGCCGTAAAGGATAGTTCTTATAAAATTCTTTTACTAAGAAAGGCGCGTTGGCCTTAATCTAGTTATAGGTTTCCTAGGTTTGTATTTTATATCCTTTTTACTTAATAAGAAGTTTAAATTACTTAGATTATGTTTTCTATTATATATTATTAATTAAGTTAATAAAGTAAGAACTATTACCATTATTAATAATTATAGAAGGTAGCAGTGGCACTTTATAAGTTATAGGTATATCTTTTAAAGGTTGTAATAAGCTTATATAAAACATTAGGCGTATTTTTATCTTAGTTAGTAGTTTAAGTTTATAGGTATATGGGCTTAGTTTTTTATTAATTTAGTACGGGCCTGCAAACTTCTAATTAAGTTTCTTTAAGGGCCATTAATTTTGCAGGTTTTATATATTTAGGTAAACTATATTACCTTCCTTAAAGTCCTATATGGAAGCTTGTCCTTTATTTATATACTATTCCTATACTATTTAAGCGTATATTAATTTACTTTATAATAGCTCTATTAACTACTTTATTTAATTAGCGAAATTATACGCGTTAATTAACTGGATCTGTTTAATCATGGGTCCTATTATATTAATTTTGGGTTATAGTTTAAATCTAAGTTAGGGGTTTTGTCTATAGGTTGCGTAAAATAGCGTTACGCCTATTAATATGTTTATTATATTATTTGCAGTAAACTTAGCTAAAGGCAGCTATTTTTCTTAGTTATCTTATAGGTAGGAGCAGTATATTTATAGGTATTATTCCATAATCGCGTTTATAATTTTAGTTTAACTATTTATCTCTAGATAAAATGCAGTTAAAAGTTATATTTAAATATTTAAATATTTATCTAGAGCTTGCTAGAAGTCTAAAACAAACTGGCTTCTATAGTTAGATATTGTTAAGTTAGAAAGTCCGTATATAGCTTAAATACATGCTTAACAAAACATTTGGCTACTAATATTGCGTTAATTAAGTCCATAGGTATTATATATCGCATTTTTATAAAATAGTTAATAACTACTATAATATTTATAAACCTATTACTGTTAGGCAAGTTAACTATAAAGTTAATTAAGATATTGCGCCATCTTTATATTAGAATTAGTAGCGGTTAAAGTACTCTTTACTTCTTCATATAAGAGGTTTTTCTATGCATGTATATTCTATATACTTAAACGTATTTTTATACGTAGTTGTATATTATAAGCTAGTAATATACTTGTTAAATAATCTTATAAGTCTTTATATTGTTAGGATGCCTTACTACCAAAAAATTGTATATAAAATCAAGTATCTTAAATTATAAAGGTTTGGAATTTGGAACTACCATTTTCTATTAATAGTATAATTGTCAGAATATAAGGACAGCAGTTACGTGGTTACGTGTCGTCGTCGTGTCTTTGATTAGTTATCCTTATGGTGACTAATCAGCCCCCTACTTAGGCACTGCGATCCTTATGATCCTTTGCTTTCGAAAGAATCAATTAACCATCATCATACTATCTACGAACCGTAGCTACGTGATATCACCTTATATTACCAACACTGATCAGTAGTTAACTTCACTGTTATACTACAGAGCAGCTAAGTATTCCCAAAAAGAGACGAGCCACTATACCAGTGCTACTCATGCTAAAGGAAGCTGTCTTTTAAGGTCAGAACTGGTCCTAAACCTTAAATAGAACTCTTCTACAAATCTAAGGATCTAAAGGCCAGAACTAGTCCTAAGCCTTTCCCAGATTATAGATTCTTGCGTCCATTATACAGAACAACACGCTTTATAAGTCTTTGCGATTTAAGGCCAGAACTAGTCCTAAGCCCCATAATTGCAGATTCTCGTCTGAACGCGTACTAAATGACAATCGATAATCCCTACACTAATAACACCTCCTTTCCTACAACCTAATAACACTTCCCTTCCTCCAAAAACATGGCTACGATTACTCTAAATAACTGGAGAGATTCCTTACCACCAGGGGTAGCTACGTACGCGAAACTTATCGATAAAGATTGGGACGAATTTCCCGTTTTTAATATAACAACCTATACGGCAAAATAAGTTAATGGCTTCCTCCTACACCATATTCTCTTCTACTAAAGTAGACACTACGCCAATATACAACTGTGGGAATATTTCAGGGAGGATTTTATAGGATAGACCGCTAACACCTGGGCACTTAGCAATGTTAATATTATTTAGGATTTTCGAGACTTCCTTTATAGGAATAGGGTATATATTGCTAAGAACAGTAACCCAATTACTAGTAATATTTAGGCCGTTATTATTAGCACAGAGGAACCAGTATGGACGGAAGCTAAGATTATACGTTAACTACGGAAACCCAAAACCAACCTATATTCTTTAGAAGGCAACTTTAATTTGGAATGGAACCCCCAGAACGCTAATCCTCTATTCCAGCTAACTGGTAAGCCTATACTACTAGAGACACTACAAGAACCTCCATAGGAATCTCCACAGCAACCTCCGCAATAATCTCCGCAATAATCTCCGCACCAACCTCCGCAAAAGCCTCCGCAAGAGCCTCCGCAGCAGCCTCTACAAGAATCTCCGCAGCAACCTCCACAGCAGCCTCTACAAAAGCCTCCATAAGAACTTCCGCAACAACCTCCTAAACAACCTCCACTTCAATATCCGCAACAACCTCCGCACCAACCTCCGTACCAACCTCCGCACCAATCTCTATACCAATCTCCGCACCAACCTCCGCACCAACCTCCGCATCAACCTCTACAAGAGCCTCCACAGCAGCCTCTACAAGAGCCTCCGCAGCAGCCTCCACAGCAGCCCAGATCTACAAACAGCATCTTTAATCAGCAGCAACAGTCACCCATTCCTCCACAAACATTCAACAAGCTTCGGAAGATTCAGCGTGGAGGATTCCAAGACTCCTGCGGCCCCTAAAGCAGCTACAGAGGTGGCTACCAGCGTGATTCAGACAGGAAGTTCTCATAGAGGGTACCATAAAGGATAGGTGAAGAGAGAGATATAGGGGGAGCGGTTAGAACGGCATAGTCACGCAGGCAATCTATAAAGAAGAACTGCTAGTATCTGCGGCAGCTATAAACCCGATAACTGTTGCAACTGATATGCCCTGCCTGCAGCTAATTGACTACTTGCTGCTCTGCCTGCAGCCAACCAATATCTACTGCTTTTACCTCCAGCTAAACCGACACCTTGCTGCCTTGCTGCCTTCCTACAGCGCCACAAGCATAAAGAAAGAACTGCCAGTGTTAGAATATATAGATAGAAGGCACTACAATCTTTTCCTTTTAATATATTCTTAATTGATTTTATTTTATTCTTAATTAATTTTATTCTAATTGTATAGGTAGGATTTGGTGGATTTCCTAAGCCCACATAATCACGTCAATCTTGTTCAGACATCTACTTTTAGTATATCAACAAAGCCTATATATTGGTGGTTCTACACACAAAGAAAGAACTGCCAGTGTCGGAATATAAGGACAGTAGTTACGTGGTTACGTGTCATCGTCGTGTCTTTAATTAGTTATCCTTATGGTGACTAATCAGCCCCCTACTTAGGCACTGCGATCCTTATAATCCTTTGCTTTCGAAAGAATCAATTAACCATTATCATACTATCTATAAACCGTAGCTACGTGATATCACCTTGTGTTACTAACAATAATTAATTATTTTAAATTTTGTATTTAGCAAGTGCAATATCTTTATACTATTATTTTCCTATTTAAATCACTTTTATTATATCTATTATTCATATATTATTCATATATTTATATTCCATTAGCTTATTAATCTCTATTTCCTATTTATTAACTTCTAATTTATTTTTATTAAGTTCTATATCTAGGAATATAGAATATAGTTTTTTAAAATGTTTAGGGAGTAATAAAATCCATAATTAATTTATAATCCGTTTATCCAAAGTATTTATAAGTAGGTCCTATAATTATTATATTAATATATTAGGCTTCTAATTAAGTTTACCTAGTTAGTATATAATATATTCCACCAGCGAGTATTATAAACCACTAAGTGTTTGACGTCAAAATTCACCAAATATCGGGGAATTTATACCTTAATATCTTAATAACTACTTAATAATAAATTCTAATAATATAGATTTAGACTTTTATATAGACTTTATGGCTTCTATTAAAGTTATATAGTAGTTAGTTAAGTAGTTATTAAGATATTAAATTTGGGGGCTAAAATAAAGCCAAATTTCTATATCTTAATAACCACTAAACTAATTACTATGCAATTTTAATAGAAACTATAAAGCGTATATAAAAGTCTAAATCTAAATTATTAGAATTTATTATTACAGTGCCTAGACATTAGTTTGTGCACACACCCCAAAACCCCACCAAAATTGACAAAAGTCACCCTTTTTGTTCTTAATTTTCTCTACTACTACAATATAATGAATTATAAAATTTAATATAATTATAAATAAATACTATCTTTAAAAGATGTTTAAATTATTTTAAAAAAAACTTAAAAAATTAAAAAGTTATATAAGCTGGAAGTGAACCATTTAATAAATTTACTCTCTCGCTAAGAAATTTCTTAGCGAGACTGAAAAAATCAAAGGGGCCGTTCGGTTGCAACTTCATATCCAATATGGAGGCCCCATATTTAACCGATATGGAGCTCAAATCTGAATATGAGGCTGTCGTTCGGTAAATCTGACGACTTTTGAATATGGAGCTCCTCC
>Ga0307507_10002093_pt1 | contig 43131 bp, 57 predicted proteins | sample 7_EM_MG_FD_207223 | JGI IMG/M metagenome (GOLD analysis project Ga0307507, IMG submission 207223) | Populus trichocarpa ectomycorrhiza microbial communities from riparian zone in the Pacific Northwest, United States - 7_EM | ecosystem: Host-associated > Plants > Roots > Unclassified | place... | reverse complement strand
ATCTGTCGTGGTCGATGTTGTCTTCCATCTCCCCTAGCAAACCAACAACTAGATTGCGGATAAATACCATTTCTGCTTCCAGGGCGCTCAAAACGGATAAAAGGATAGATTCTAGGGCTCTACCAGAATATTTGTTAGAGATCACTCAGAAAATACTCAGTTACTCTACCGGAATTCGTAAGGCATTCCAGTGCCCTTAGCCTTCAAATTGTGCTAACAAAAGATTAAATCTACGAGCGGTTCACAAAGCACAACCGACAAACCTCTAAATGGTATAAAAAGACTGAATGTAGTCTCGAGTCAGCTGAGCCATACGTGTCAAAAAGAATAACAGCGTCGGCTTTCACTAGTGCGCGTATGTGAAGGATATTAACCTGCGAAATAATTTCAGGTATCAGCAGAATTTGTTAAAAATCTTTGACATACTAAAACACCTTCCTTTCTAATAAGGATGGTGGGAACGAGGTTTGGAATTCTTGAATCGATCTTTCGCAAGTCGCGGGCCTAGAAAAGAAGTTAAATGAATCAGAGGCGAATATGACAGTGGAAACTTGATTACGTTTAGATGATGTTCTACGCTAAGGTCCGATTTCTTGAAATGTCCGGATATCGTCTTTACATTGCCTTGCCTCCATGTGAACAAGGGCAATTAGCAGAGAATAATATCATACCTTCCGAGTCGAGTATAGTACCTAACTCCAACAAAAATTATTAATATAATCACATGCGAGATGCGCAGAACTCACAGCGAAGCATAAGTTCAGTTGGCTGCCTTCCTTTCATGACTTTGTCCAGAATAGCAGCCCTTGCAGCATCTTCCTCGTTGTCTGGAACCTCCGCAAATTCCTTTGCACGGGAATGGGATTTCCATGACCATGTTATCCCTCGGCTACCTCTTTGTGGTATCAGATTGGTGCCATGGGGAAACTGACCAAGGCTGCGTTTGACATTAATATCCGGCAAAAATGCTTTTCGGTTTCGATACGATGTGGCAATGGCTCGAAACGGTCCAGATCGACCAAAAAGTATGTTATGCGTGTAGGCATTGCGTCCGTTTACATGACTCGCACGGGCAATGCAAAGAGCTCTATGCATGCGCAAAATGGCAACAACCAAGTCGTTTTTCGAGTGACCGATCACGGGTCACACACTAACCGGTGCGGACCGCGCCCCTGAGATTTAAGCGGGCCGTTCGGGGTACTTTAAATCCCATTAGGGAATTTTAGCCACATGACCAAATCCTTCCCTGGCAGTAGCCCGATTGGGAATGAGTTGGAGGCGTCGACGAATGGTTTAGCCGGCGGCATGGAGTTCAATGTCCTCATAAACTCCCCGAGATTTCATGTGAGATCTTCTTGTACACCCCAGAATCTCTTCAGTGTTTTGCGGGGAAGGATATGTTTAGAAACTCCATAGCTCAAAGCCGTATATTGATAGCCATAGTCAGAGATTTTGAGTCGGATCCACGCTCAAGCGCTCAAGGTCAACCATGTCTCATATTATTATATCTTGACGCCATGACATTCTATTCTTTCAGCAATCTCCTTGAGACCCCAGACAGCGGTTCAGGATCGCAATGATCAGATCACGTCAGATCAATGCAAAAGATTGACTTCGGGGCTACCGATGTAATACCATTCTGAATGCCTGACCGTCTACAATGCTGGGAAACGTTGTGACAACGTGCTGCCGTCTAATGCTCCGGATACGTCCGTTCGGCAGAGGATGAATGAGAAGATTAAACACAGACTGATACTCTTTGCGGATTACAATCTTGAGATTCGGTTATTCAACTACTGCTTCAACATGGCCCATTCCATTTCATATATTATAACAACCAGTTGATATCTTCTCCCTTGAACCTGCCCCCCTCCTCAGACATGCACGAAACCAAAAGACTCCTGGACGCCGCTGCTGCTCTGTCTTCTCTTCTGAAAGAAACAGGCATTCCACATGCGTTCCATGGAAGCGTTCTGAAAGCAGTGGTTTCGAACACTGCATACAGCGATGCAAGTAGATTTTCCCCCACCGGAGATACCAATCCTTACCAATGATAACCCCAGGAGATTTTCTGCATAGTTGAATCAAGCCAGCATCAAGCCCATCCCTTTCGCAGAGTTCGCGACGCCATATCCGGAAACTCGGACTTCACTATAACTCATTCTCCTTGGACGGACAGGTTGGTGGCAGCTTGTATGTTCATCCACTTTGCCCTTAACCCCTTTTCAGGTTGCATGTCACGTATCGTCGCCCAATACCATCGATAGACGTAAGTATATTTGTTCAAGACTGTAGGGGAGACCTTGCTCATACCAATACAGATTGAAATACTGCCCGGCGGGGAAAATGGTCCCCGTCATCTGGATGCTTCAACAACAATGAAGATACAGAACGTACCTTTCTTGACAATATCAGAGTTCCTTCGAGCCAAACTGAACTCTTGGGTGATGTACACAATGTCTTCTATCATCTGCATGCATAATCTAACATCCGGCTAGTCGACGCGAAGAACGAGATGCGCAGGACATAACATTCGTTCTCGCCCGATACTGGACCGGAGTGGACATCAATAGGATTGTAGAACAAGACATGAACCAATTCTGTGAGCGGAATTCAGCGGCAGAACCCGCCTGGGCTGCGCTCAAGAGAAAGTATGGCATGTGATGAAGGAGGGACAATTCCGAGCGTAGCCTGTAATTTTCTTTATGTGTAACCCTGGAGGAAACTGTATCAGTAAATATCGTGTATCCGAGTACACCTTTCATTTAACAGAAACCGGCATACCTTACGCGAAATAATTCCGGTCCGAACCTTTGCACTCGAAGCCAAGTTTGGTTCAAGTTTAGTTTCACCATAAGTGCATGGGAAAAGCAATCACGGCAAACTGCCGTTCTCATGCACATGTGCAGCGTGCCTCCTGGGCATAATGCCCCAGAACGAATGAACCCCAAAAGCAGGCTTTCACACCCTCAAATATTCGAAGAAAACCGCCTATAAATCGGCACTAAACCTACAAAGTCTTCCTAACATGATAAGCGGCTTACACAGCTGACCTCGCTATAATTGCGTAAGGTCGGCGCATCGGCGCATCGGAAAATCATAACAATCGCGGTACCCACCTTGTAAGGTACCCACTTCCCAAGGAACGGCTTCAAATCATCTTCCCGACTTCCAGTCTTCTACTGACGCAATAAATGAGTCGCTGGATGCCCCGAGAAGTGGTACCGAATGGGACGAGGATAAAATCAGTCCACTGAGTGGGGTGCTGGAGAAAGCGTGGGGTTGGCAAGCGGCCCCAAGTTCAATGTGACTAGCATCAAAGTGACTGGAGGTTGCGGAGTTAACACCGCCTTGAGGACGACGTCAGAGCCAACAATTAGAGTCCAGACTTACCCTGATGGAAAGCAGGCCAGCCCAAACTTTTTCAAGGCAGCACAACGTTTCTTACGGCAAAATCTTATCCAGGAATTCTAACCTTATGATGACGGATCCATATCCACTGAGCACAGGAAAGATTTCAGACAAGTAGTGATCTGCCAGATAGCCTTACTTGATTGCACATGTACCCGCCTTCTGATTAAACGACCGCGTCATGGTCCAGAGTTACAGCTGTGAGACAATGTTGGAATTTGAAAATTTTTCGGTCCCTGTGCCCAGCATGCTGGCGAAGTAAGGGATGTTGGCAGAAAGATGAGCAAGTCCGTGGCTGTGGGACCAATTCCGGGAATCACCGGAAAAGGAATCACCTCGTTATGACGCGATTAATCTCTGGTTGACTGAAAGCGGCTCATTGTATTGATACACTGTTCAGAAGAAATTCCCTGCTTTGCACTGAATACATTCCCAGTTTGATGCTTTACCCCCATCCATCAATTAAGGAGTACCTTCTCCACCATCTCCCGACTCAACCCAACGTAATTCGACGGATTGCAAAGGACTTCCAGTTCCTCCCTCGTTGTTTTCGACTTCTGAACGGCAGAATTCTCCAGAAGGAGGTCAACGAATGACTTTGAGCTACTTTTGGCCAGCTCTTGGCAAATGTCGTAAACCAAGTCATGGGCAACCTGACGACCTATTTTCTTTCCCAGTGCCATCATGACCGCCTCACTGGTTATCGCACCGTTGGTGAGATTAAGATTGTTTTTCATCGTCTCTGGATGGACCTCCAATCCCTGGATAAGCGATAGCGTATGGCGGAGGATAGCGTGAGTCAGGACCGAAATCTGGGGTAACACAATCCATTCGATCTCCCAGGGCCCTGTGCTACGTTCGTGATCTCCGACCATCGCCTCGAACAATGCAGCACTAAGCTGTTTGACTGTACTGGTCATCGCGGTGATGTAGACGCAGGAAACTGGATTTCTTTTCTGCGGCATTGTGCTGCTAGAACCCCTGTGCGGAGAATAAGGTTCGGACGCCTCACCGACCTCAGTTTGCATCATAAGTTTTATATCGAAGGCAATCTTGCCGCAGGTCCCAGTAACGAGCGCGAAGAATGCACCGATTTCCGCGATTCTGTCCCTTTCCGTGTGCCATGCAATATCTGGAGGGTTTAGGCCAAGTTCTTTGGCAAGGTCATCCTGAACTTCGAACGCAATCCCCGTGTCGGCAATCGTGGCAAGTGTACCTGCGGCCCCTCCACATTCCAAAACAAGGAGGCGAGGAAGAATTTCTGTTAACCTCTGCTTATGTCTTTGGAACGTCGCGAGGAGGCGTGCCATTTTGAATCCGAAAGTAATCGGAACAGCTTGTTGTAAATTCGATCGAGCTACCATAGGCGTGTCGGCATATGTCGAGGACAGATGTCGCAGGACTTTGATTATGCCATCCATCGTATCTCCAACTAGATTACAAGTGTCCCTCAATTGGAGGACTGTCGCAGTATCCATGACATCCTTAACAATCAAACCAGTATGAAACCAGGGTCCTACACACGTATATCGTACGCACCTGTGTTGTTGCTCCCCAGTGTGCCCACTCTCCCAGTTGCAACCCAGGTTTGTCCTCATTAGCCAGACGCACGAGTTCCTTGACTACAGGTAACACAGGGTACCCAATTCTCGTGGTTTCTTCTCCTAGGTATTGCATGTCCATCAGCCTGACATGGCAGTTTGCTTGAATGACATTCGCGGCTTCCTGTGGAATGATTCCACGACGGCCCTCAACTAGAGCAAGTTTTGCTTCGAAGTCAAGATAATATTGTGTGCGTGCTTGATCTGACCATATACTAGAAACTTCAGGAGTTGAGAATATATCGCGGAATACAAGAGAATCAGATATGGATGTCATCAGAAGATCGATGCCAGTTTGAGTGTCGGTGGAAATGGAGATATACCATTTTTAGTAGTTAATAGCGCCTTCATGCAATCCAGGTGTTTCATCCCAAAGGTGTCTGCTGTCTGCTCAACATGGTAGCTACAACCATCAAGCATTTTATGTTAAAGTCCGCCTAATAGAACTGCTGCCCTATCAAAATATGGAGCAACGAAGGGCCAATCCAGTTCGTGAAAAGACCGGAGAGTCGACGGCAAGAGAGAGGAGAAATACGACCACATTTGTACGTTAAACCAGCACTCATCGTCCTGACCCACTACCACCGCTCAAACCTTGGTGGTCAACAGATGAGCCTGCTAACCTGTTCGCAAGATTATCAATCGAGTCATCGTCCTCGGGTTTATTGCCCTCCAACACGCCTTGGATAAGGCTCATAGTACTCTCCAAACTCCTTCGTCTCGTGCTAGGACTCGTCATGGTAGTACCTAAACTTGCCTGCCTTGAATGTCCACGTTTGAATCCTCCGGGCGTCATATTACCAGAAGGACTGTGTTGTGATCCAGACGGAGGCACGAACGTGTTGATTCGGGACAGAGGGCTACCACGAGCGGCCATCAGCTTTTCGAGACCCTCTGGAATGCCATTGACTGGGATTGCAGCCGCCGAAATGTCAGGTTCAGATGGAGTGGTTGGGATGGAATTGGACAGGATAGCCCGTCCTTCTACTGAATCAGCGTCGAAAAGTTCGGGTGGGAGGCGTTCATTCTCAATATCTGATTTCCGCCTAATAATTAAGGGTGAGGGGCGTATACCTCTACCAAGAACGCAAATACGCACGCATCATCAAAGCTACTGATAGCTTCTTTAATTCCTTCAGTTCCAGATGCGAGTGTCCCATATGGAAGCTTGGATGAACCGGAAACACTTTTGAGTTCAGACACTTTCTCTGACTCTTCGCTGTTGTGACTATCAGATACGAGAACATTCAAAGCTTGAAATGGCACAGTACCGTAGTAGAGCAAACACTCTGGCCATTCGTCCAACAGCCATGATTTTATTTTTGATAACTTTTCTGCGCTCAGCACTCTCCGCTGCTGCAGCTGTTGGTGACATAATGGCCAAATCATGGTCAACTTCTTCCAATTCTTCTTTGGTGCATGTGTTGAGAACGGCAACTAACATATCCGTGACTGGTGGAGAAATGAAGGTACTACCATGAGATAAGAAGGTCGGGAATGTGAAAAAGACAGACTTTTTTCTCCGACGAAAGGCAAACTCCAGGTAAAGACGTCCATGAAATTCGGTAACCAATAAGGATGGGGAGAGCAGTTGAATTGCCTGATGTTCATAACGTTGCTTTCATATTTCAGAACAGCCGCTTTGTTGTTGTACACGTCGAGATAATTGGGAGCGGAGAAAATAGTCATGACAGAAGGAAAGCCAGTTGTCTTGGTCTTTCGATACATGCGATATCTGCATTACCAATTTAGAAGGCTGTCCAATCGAGCGAGAAAAAGCTATTACCCCGCATCTTGAGCCTCATGTGCTCTTATGATGGACAATAGACTGTTGCGTTCAAGGAAGTTGCACGCAGCCTGGTATCTGTCAGAGGGGTGATCAGAAGAAGGTAGATGTCCAGGGACACAAATCGGCGTACGTGAAAAAGAACGAGCATCCTCTAACATGATTATGGATGAAGCTATCAGTTGTCTTCTCCTGCCCAAAATCTTCAACGGGGTCTGACCACAAGATGTCACACATCAGACCATTGGTAGGCGGTTCGCGGAACCGGTCCAGCTGAATTCGGGTCAGAATGTAGCACAGAAAACAAAGGAGTCGGCACTGACCGCTCGTAGGTCATCTAGGGTATTCAGTTCAGGGGACAAACCACCATGTATGCACAGGAATTGTTTGTTCATAACAGCCGCAAGGGGTAGAGCACAGAAGGAGTCCATGCAAGCTTCATATATGCGTTCGCTGTACTTATGTTTGCCTAAATTCTATGTTAGACGACAATTCCAAGATATGGGCGTCTCCATACATTCGAGTTTGAATGTGAAGTAATCCGTCAGATGGCGACATTCATGATTACCGCGGAGCAGGAATAGCGAATCAGGGTACCAGATCTTCAATGACCATAGATACAACACACACTAGACGAAATTGTAAGGTGTTTAGCATATCTTGAGGAATACAATGGCTTACTTCAATGCTGAAGTATCCTCGGTCAACGTAGTCACCAAGGAAGAGATATCTTGTATCGGATGGATTACCTCCCACTTCGAATAATTTCATCAAATCGTACTGCCCACATTCATCAGTAATCCGTGGAATCAAACATGTCTGCAGAACGCACGTATTGACCATGGATATCGCCACACACTTTTCATTAACGATTACAGATTATTCGAGTGCAGCGATGAGAGATGCATACGCACCAGTGATAGGAGCATCCACCGTTAAAACGTTTGGTTCTCTCCGCAAGAGGTCGGTAGCCATTTCGATAATCCATAAAGCCTGTTCCTCGGTCAACCTCCCTTCTCGATAGAAATGGTTTTTGAGAAATGAAATATCTGGCCTCGTTCGATCCTGCCCGCGGTTGTTGAAAAACTGTTCCGGGGTTGGTTTGAACATTGCTGGTGCCTGAATCTGGTAACAAGATGAGATAGATGCCAGAATATGTCTATCTCGGTAGTGACATACATCTTTCACAACTCGTTCTTGCGTGCTCACTATGTTGCCATCCTCGAGCATGTGCTGTGTCCAGTCCACGTTCACTATCTCTTTGGTCTGAATCTTTTCTATCGCTCGTTCGAGTTGGGTGCTCATGGTTATAATCGTCGATGGCAACTTCGTCCAGAGTATACGTAGTACAGATGATGCTGAAGGTGAAAGAGATGCAAAGAGCAGACGAACGACGTCGATGTCAATGACGGGGGCAAGATCAGGCCTGAGTTGGTCTGTTGATCAATGACACCAGATGAAAACACAGGTTCCCCAGATCAGTGACATATGAGAGGTTTTGTCTATTGATTGTCGACATGATTCCATCGGGATTCAGGAAACCCTTTGAATACCCAAACCTGCTCTTGATACAGAACCTTCATCTAAAATACGCTGCAAGTACATGCTGTGCTACATTGAACCCAAGTAATGAAAAAATGTATGCCGTCAAAAGTGGTAGGAGAGGCGCCAGCAAGAGCTCCGTGCGAACGAGAAATGGGAGGGCTATGGGAATGATTAGAAAGTTATGCGTCTCTGATGTCTCTGCGCCATACCATTACAACCAAGGTAGAGACCATAAATGTATTGCATGAAACTTGGGTGATACTATGAGTCCTTCATACATGTCACAAGCGATAAAATACTTACGCAGCAAGATATAGGGTATTCCCTAACCACAGACAAAGCCAATTGTTTCTGAGGATGACAGGCAAAATGAAAAGTTGTGCCACATAAAGAGCGAGGAAGAGGGGAAAGAAGGCATTTGTATGAACGTCAAACGCATAAGCCCATTCGACTCTGGAATCTGGTGCTGTAAACTGAGACGGGGGGGAGAGAAGAAGCCGGTTGGCGATAATCCTTGGTGATGTGTTTAGCACATTAGGAATTTCAGGGACAACGGGACTGACCATAGCAATGTTGTCACTACCAGTCCCGACAGCAGGAAATCTCGCAGAATCATCAAAAATGCGATCTTCAATATTTCCAACAGCCCGTATGTGTAGACAACACCCCAGGCAACTGCTGAGACTGAAATACTGCGGATCAGACAAGGTGATTGCTATTCGATGCGACATACCGCATAGACAAGCGGCTATTAGGACAAGAATTGCAGGATCATCCCGGGCCCAAGTATTCTTCGTTTCTGCAGAATTAATGAACTATGGATATGAATAACAAGTTCACTGACACACGTTTGTGGAAATAGACATTCCGATATCTAGGTTGCCGTCAGAGAAAAACAGTGGTAAATAGTGTAACTCACACTCTTCTGGGAGCAAGACACAGATAGGTTAACTGCCAGGCGGCAAATTCGAAGTCCTAGACAGGATGGTCAGAAAGCGCGAGATTCATGACCACTAAATACCATTTGCTGTATTCGATGGAACCTCCGAAAAATAACGGGAAAGCGTAGTGGGGAAACATGCTGCTGAGGGTAGCCGGCCTCCATATTGGATGCGAGAACCATATCAGATAGCTTTTGAACCTGTCGAATGAGTACTGTTACAAGAATTCTAGCAAGGGACGGACCGGCGCTCAAATTGGTTGTCTTGCTGAGTTTGAACTGGGTCTAAATCAGTGGTGAATCACACATCCCTACGATTTCTCTCCTCACGTCCATCATGCCACAAATGCAGTTGGACGACGAAAACGAAACCCTGGACTGGGGAAACGAAGAAGAGGAGTATCAGGAATCAGCCAGAAGACTTCATACTGGTGGCAATGCAGGAGACGACACTTTTGTAGGCGACGACGTTGAGGATACGATATCCTTAGGCGACGACGAGGATGATCAGAGATTTTACTCACTTTCTCGCCATGATGCTACCAACTCGTCTTCGTCGTGCATTGTTCCACCTGCCAGCTCACCTTCGTCTCAAAGCAGGTCGACAGTTTCCGGCGCTAATCCCGCCCAACTAGGTCACCGTAGTCCGACACAAGGCGTCCATCTTTCAGCTCAGGAGACACCTTTTAGTCAGGAGACACTCCAGAAAAAGTCTGCTGCTCGCCATTCACCACAAAGGTCTCTTCCTCGGCTCACCCACGCCTTGCCCCCAAAACCTGTGGCTGCTAGCGCTACTGCGTTAGCCCAACCCTATCCAACCGTTGTTGCCGTAACCACTATAACTCCCATCTCCCCTCGTTCTGCCGGCCGTGACTCGAAAGATATGAATGATGGAAAACTGGGTTTAAGCCCCCCATCTGCTGACCTTCCACAGGACTGGGAATCACGTTGCTCTCGAAAGGGCGAAACCTATTACTATAATCGAGTGACCCATGAGTGCACATGGACTCTCCCTAGCAGGAAGCCCTCTGTTGTCCCATCTTCTGCTCAAGAAGAATCGAAGTCACGCCCCCAACGCCGGAGTGTGTCACCAGGTGGTAACAAGGAAATAGTGTCCTTTGACTCTAACACAAACCGCCCGCAGACCTCTCGCCCCAACTTTTCTCGAGCCGGAGAACCGGAAATCGAAGAAAAAAAGCGACCACTCACGCCTGATGCGAATGGGCTCACATTCGAAGACCGGCATTACAGACCAGGACTTAACTCTGTTTCTATGGCTGACGGGATCCGTGGTTTTGAACGCTCGGACATCCCGACAAGCGCAGGACGATACGCTAGGTCACCCTCTCCTCGTTTGAGAAAGCCGGCCTCCCCGCCAAGTAGTGAGCTGCATATCCGGACAAAGGAAGTTCCTCGTGACCAGCGTTCCCTTCAAGAAAAGTCTACACATACTAAAACCTCTGCACCAAAACTCGATTCCTATAGACCTGATTACGACAGCCGGCGCTGGCCGCTGTCTCCTCCCCCTCGCAGTCCTACAGACTATCATGCTCGCACCCAAAGAGAACATGCCTCATATGTCACTTCCGAGGAAGATCGCGTGCAAGTAGAAGCTGATCATATGCCAGGAAGAAAAGAAGATACTGCTCGAGATCGTCATCAACGCAGCAGGGAGCGAGACCTGCCACCGGCTCGCAATTTAGACGTACGCGATCCAAGTGCAAGCCAAAACTATTTTTCTGCACAGAGTACGTTATCAGCCTCCTCCCATAAACTCCCTCCTGTCGTCCTCCTGCGTGCAAGCGATGCATGTGTGTTTCTTCACCAATTTCCGGTTTCGAGGACCTGAAGTGCCTGGCTGGGGCCTGTGGCATGATGTACTCGGACGAGTCACCCAGACGACACATTCCGCACCCTTGTACTTCCGATATTTTTTCCTCCTCCTCTACTGCTCTATCCGTCGAACTCTTCGTTCTTACCATCTTTTCCGTTCCTTTTTCCCTTTGTGGAATTTACAGGGTCTAGGTCACCGGCTCCGGTCCCTCGGGAACGGGATCGTGATATCAGGGATGGAAAGCGCGAATCCCGAGAACACGTTCACCATTACGAAGGTGACGCTCGATATTCAGAATGGGAAAGATCTCGACAATACGAACGTTCTCATGGCCCAAAAAGTACTCAAGACTATGCAAGCGGGCGAGAACGGCCAATCGAGCCTGATGTAGACCTTCCTAGGGGAAGAAATTCAGAACGAGAGAGAGTTCGGGGAGACCGGTCAGAACAGAATCGTGATATTCACAAGCCTCGTCGAGAAGTAAATAACGGGATTGATGCTGATCAACGGTCTCAAGGTGACACAAAGTCGAAGCGAAATGTCGAGGACCGTAAACCCGAGGAACTTGCTTCAGCCCGTAAGTTCCTCACTCTTCAGTTCCGGATGTTCTAATGATTCTTTAGGTTCGAAGCGCGCACCTCTACCTCCTCAACAGACATCTTTTCGTTCAGCCCGACTCAGGGATCCGCCTCCACATCCGACCTCTACGCCCTCAAAACGACCAGAGGACAACGCGCGTGCTGGGGTGGTTGAAGACGGTCTGCCACGCCAACCCCGCAATTCTTCGAGCGCAGTTCAACCACTGGATGTTAATCGCCCACCAAATGGTGGTGACCTTCATCGCTTCCTCGATGGACACGAACGTCAGGAGCGTCCTCCCATTTGGGATGGCGCCTCCCATTCTGATAAAAGGGCGAATGTGATTAGAGACGATTCTTCACGAATTGAAAGGCGACAATTGGGACCAACCGATCGCCGCTTGCCAGAAGAGGTCCTTCGACCTTCAAACATTCCACTTGACTCAGATGGAAGGGGATCACTGCGACCTCGAGGTTCGGTTAACGACAATGGCCAGAGAGATTCAAACCACGACAAGGTGAAGGATGAAAAGCATAGAGAAGGTGGCGATAGGGATGTTCGGCCACAGTTTGAGCAAAATAACGTACGCACCCTTTACTACACTGACAGCCTCTACTTATCCCCTCTCACCATTGTTAGTCCAGACGCGGAAGAGATGCCCCAAGCCAGCCCACCCGCCTCACTGGAACAAACAACGTACCGATCGGTAATCGTCGATCTGTAGTTGGTGGGTCAGACCCAGAAGTCGGACCACCGGCTACGATCCCTGTCAGAAAATTGCCTCCTGGGAAGGAGTCGTATGAAAGGGTATGTCTACTCTACTTTCAATGTTATCATTTAGGCTGATTTTTGCATCATGCAGCCTCCAGACGTGGACCCTAATTCGATACGTCAACCGGGATCCTCAAGCCGAACAGAATCGGGCAAGAATAGACCCCTTCACGACCTTCGACAGCCCCAGACGGTATGTAAATCCCGTCATCCGTCGCCACTCCCTTTATTCTGACACATTTTCAGAGACACGACGATGAAGCAAGGAGTCGAAAAGCACTTCCCCATTTCCTGGTTCTCACAGAACAATACCCTAATGGCTCAAACAATCCTTCGACCCCGCTACCACTATCGCGAGACTTGTCGGGTTCCATCCTGAGTGTTCCCGGAAGACTATCAACCTATCCATCTTCTGATGGCAGATCGGAGGTCAGCTTCCGCGCCAACCAAAACACAGATCTATCTGCAAGGTCCAGAGAATCATACAGACATAGAGATGAGTCGATAACGAGACGGGATCCTCACAGAGGCTTGAGGCGTCTGTCACATTCACCAATACAGCTACCTGATGAGGTTGATGGTCCCCATTCGCGTCATTTGAGTGCCGTCGATGACTTGCCGCCTCGCCTTCGAAATTCGGGAGGCACTGGACCTGACCTAGACCCCAGGTATAGCTCAAGCGGGTTGGACCGCTCCGACTTTATCAGTCGAGTCGAGCCACCTCCATTGCGTCGCGGCGGGTCGTTGTTAGACAGATTGTCAATGGACAACAAGGATCGTGGCTTGCCCACAGACTCCCTCGCGGGTACCTCCCTTCGAGATAGACTTGTGCCATCGAAGAGGGACAGGGACGAGATGATGTACACTGAGGCGAGCTCTGGCAGGGGGTTAGGGGAAATGCCGCAGGATCTCGAAGGAAGTGAATCGAAACGAGCGAAGAAGCGAGGAGGGAAGAGGAGATCTGCCGGAAGGAGGATATGAATATCTTGGTGCCTTTTCTGACTTTGTATCGGTCAATCGTTGAATCATATGGCCAAGAATATCAAGAGGACAATCAAGCTGCTGTTTTGTGCAAGTTGACTCAAACTCTTTTTGTTACGTTAGAACTTGTAAAGTCTAAACCCATGTTATATATACGGGTTCTACATATATCAATTTATCTTCGACGGGAATATGGTGAAGCAAATATTAGTATAAACCTTGCCAAATAGTTTTTGTCTAAGTATGTGGCGTACTTCGTGCCTTCTCAAAAGGGTATTCAGGCCACGAACTTCCATCAACAATTCGCATTTTCAACAGACACCACGCCCGTTCTCCGCGAAAATGGCTGCAATAGGACAGCATACGGTACACACTACTGATCGATTGGCCAAGTTGCGTGCGCTGATGAAAGACAATGGTTTGGGGGCTTTCATCGTGCCAAGTGAAGACCAACGTACGTTCAAGATCTTACTATCATTCAGCAATACTAATTACCTACCAAGACTCAAGCGAATACATTGCACACTGTGACGAACGTCGTGCTTATATTTCGGGGTTTAATGGTTCTGCTGGTGAGCAGTGGTCTACATTGAGCCTGGCTCATCTCAGATGGTCGTTAGGCTGTGCAATTGTGACATTAGAAAAGGCTTTCTTGTTTACCGATGGAAGATACTTCCTTCAGGCGGAAAAGCAGCTGGATGAGTATGAAACTTTTATGCCCTCTTCACACAGGTTACTCACTTGTCCAGGAACTGGACATTGATGAAGCAAGGTCTGCCTGGTTAGTGCTTAATCTTCCCCTGCACCCGAACGCGAGCAAACATAATCTTTAAGATATTCCAAACTGGGAAGATTTTCTCCACAAAGTGGGTTTCAACATGTCCAGTACATACCAGTTCAGATAAGTTTTTTATTAGGAACTCGAGCCAAATTCCAGAATCGGGATTGATCCCACACTTATCGTCGCATGTACGATATCTACCTCTGCCTTCTGACTATTCACCTATTCTTGTGCAGCTGACGCGAAAAACATCGAAATGAATCTAAAAGAAAAGAAGTCCGAACTAGTACTTCTTTCCAACAATCTCATTGATGCCATTTGGACCGATCGACCAGCTCGACCGAGGAACAAAGTCTTCCATCTTGACGAGAAGTATTCAGGACAATCCATTCAGTCCAAAATTTCGGAGGTAAGGGAAATATTGCAGGCCAAGTCCGCAAAGGCAGTTGTCGTTACGATGCTCGATGAAGTTGCGTGGCTCTTCAACTTGAGAGGATCAGATATCGATTTCAATCCAGGTAAGCAGGGTCGTGTTCATAACAGATTCATTCTCACTTCATTGCTAGTTTTCTTCTCGTATGCGGTGGTAACTACTGACGATGCCACCTTGTTCATTGCGGACGGTCAAATGACGGAAGACGCTCTTCAATATCTGGGAGATCAAGTTGGGATAAAACCCTATACTGCATTTTTTGACAATCTCAAAGAACTCCCATCCACGCTCGACTTGAGTGACAAATCGGTTAGTCCTTTCCTTGTATTCCGGTACAACATCAATCATACGCAAAACTAGAAAATTATTCTAGGGAGCAAAGCTAGTTTGGCGGTTGCGGCTGCGATCGGTGAAGGGAAGTACACCCTAGAAAGTTCGCCGATCAACGAACTCAAGGCAGTGAAGAACGATGTAGAGCTGGAGGGCTTCCGACAATGCCACATTCGCGACGGCGTTGCTCTCGCCAGGTATTTTGCGTGGCTTGAGGAGCAATTGAGTAACGGCGTCGAGCTCAATGAGAGTCAAGGTGCTGCTAAGTTGGAGAAATACAGATCGTGAATGCTTTTTCGAATGGTTTTCAAAAATATTTTTTCTAATTCATTGTGACAAGTGAGCTCGAATTTTTTCAAGGGTTATCGTTCACAACCATTTCGTCAACGGGACCCAACGGCGGTAAATACCAGTTTACTTTTGTCCTGAAATACCCTCCGGCTCAATCTTTCCGTCAATAGCGATTATCCACTATTCACCCGATCCCAACGACTGTGACATTATCAAGAAAGATCAGGTTGGCGAACGCGCTACTGCCGCATAACAACTAACAAGTGGGTCAATAGATCTATTTATGCGATTCTGGTGGTCAATATCTTGATGGCACCACGGACGTAACACGAACTTGGCATTTCGGTACACCCGCAGACGAGGAGAAGCGGGCTTTCACTCGTGTATTGCAAGGCCATATTTCAATTGATACTGCCATTTTCCCTTCAGGGACAACTGGTCTCATTATGTGAGTAATAGAGAAACGATAGAGGAAACTGGTACCATGACACACATCCATTCAAGTGACGCATTTGCTCGGAGGGCTCTCTGGCAGGACGGTCTTGGTAAGATCTCATATTTCAGTTCTAGGCACGCATTAACCCTTTACATACACAGATTATAGGTAGGTTTTTCGATTCTTCATGTCCTCAAGCTGAAAACTATGGAAGGCATGGCACTGGGCATGGTGTGGGACATTTTCTCAATGTTCATGAAGGGCCACACGGTATTGGGTCGCGTCTGGGTAGACACTGGATTTTTATACCCTTATATGCACGACTAAGTGTTTCTAGGCCACAACAAGGCTGCCCTCAAAGCAGGAATGACCGTCTCTAACGAGCCTGGCTACTACGAGGACGGCCGATATGGCATTCGGATTGAGAATATCGTTCTTGTACGGGAGGCTAAGACACCCAACAACTTTGGCAACCAAGGATATCTTGGCTTCGAGCATGTCACCTTGTGAGTTCTACACCAGACCCGACCTGCAAACCTCATTCGAGCATGCGATAGGTGCCCGATGCATAAGGTACTCATCGATGTCAACTTACTCTCTCAAGACGAGCAAAGATGGGTGGATAGCTATCATGCTGAAATCTGGGAGAAGTTATCACCTTATTTGGCGAATGACCCAAGGGCTTTAGCATGGTTGAAACGAGAAACTTCTCCGTTGTGAAAGTGTAGGTAGATGAACCACCATTCATTGCGAGTAATATAATACATGCGATGGCAAATATCACAGTCGTAGTTAGTATAAGCATAGATCAGATATATCCGTCAAAAGGAATCACCCCAGGATGCCATCCCAGTAAGTTCTTCATAATGGGTCAAAACTTGGGCCACTTCGTGGGCATTCAAGAATTGATTCGCGAGGAGAATCTTGCCAAACATTATGTCACACACTTACAACCCATAACGACTGCACTTACAAGAAGCCAAAACCTCAAGGCATCCCAGCCTGCAGCTCTGTGGATCATTCGCCAGTAATAATCGACAAAAGCAAGTGTTCCTTGATGGTAATTGGAAATAAATTCATTCCTGCGAAAGTTTAAAATATATAAATTAGTTTGGGAGACTAAACTCACCGATGAAGCATAATCCACCTTGCCCATAACGCATGCATAACCTTGTACTCTTCTTTCACATCGTCGCATTCGTATATCTCTTCTTCACGGTCCAACACTTCCCAATCAAGAATCCCGAATTCCTTCATCGGCAGAGTACCAAGTAGATCAAACAAGCACGCTCCTCCTGGTCTGCAAGAGTAATATACAGTAGGCCCACCATATTCGGAATGCGCTGGGAGGTAAGGAGGTCTGGCGGCAGGACCAAGAGGATCATCTGGCGGTGGGGGTGTGGGATACCTGACATCACGGGGTATTCTCGGGGTATTTACCATAGTTCTCGCCGTAGTAGTACTTTGAGATGTTCCCGTCATCGAACGACTTCGAGACGGTTGAAGGTTCGAGATGGATTGGGATATCGAAGGTGGAGGGGTTGTTTCTCTGGAAAGTTTGATCTTCAAGGTGGGTGGTATGTCTGGAGAGGAACCTTTCTGCTTTGTCGGTGACATTTGATGAGGTGAAAACGGAGAAAGTGGGACAGAAGGGAAGAGGCTAGAGAAATTTGAGGCAGGCATTGATGGTGATCTGGGAATAGGCTCTTCAGGTATTTCTACGTCCTCATCGACATCCTCGTCTTGTCCCTTTTCATCTTCTGCTTCGTCTTGCAGATGATGATCGCTATATGCAAATCAGTTCCCTGTCTAAAAAATACAATCGACAGGTAATCACCAAACTTGTCCATCATCGCGTACCTCTTGGGGAATCATAACTTGAAGTTTCCACTCCTGTCGGACCTACACATATGAGCATAATCAATAAATGACATTGCAAGCATACACACATCTGACTCTTCAATTTTCTTCCAGTCACTGTATATTTCCTTGTGGTCCCACTTTAGGTGGCAATAGAGTGTTGCCTGTGTAGTGAACTTGCCGAAGAGATTACAGAGGGGACAAAGCCAGTCCTCAATTTTAGCTTGGAAAACAACACCATCCACGTACTCATAAGTGACTTCTAGGGATACGTGCTTCTGATCGGAATGGATAGGAATCAGTACGTTGGCACATCGGCTGATGAACCCTTGCCGTAGGTTGCGACGAAGGAATGGTAATTGCCGAGTAGCTTGCATGCGTATTGGAATGATAGTGAGAGCTTCTACAGCGTTTACCAACTCCTCAGGAGGGTCAAGCCCCCCTACAGGAAGATTATCTTCAGGTTCCGCCTTGACTTGAGGAAGCGCAATAGTGATTTGAGGAGCGGGATCAAATATTGTGGAGGGCGGTAAAAGTGGTCCCTGTTCGAGGTCGGATCGTAAGTTTGAGGGAAAATCATATTCTTCTGGGAGAAGTTGATCCTCTTGGGAATCATCGTTCATAGTAGACCCACTTTCTGAAGCTTCGTCACTCGTTGTGTCGAAAAATTCAACCTTTCGAGCTGCGGATTTCTTGACAGCTATTTTACGCCTGCGAAATTTCATACGATCCATTTTTGAGGAAATCATGACATTGCTTACCCTCCCTGTATTTTCATGGGAATTTGTTTTGTAGGCTGTTGTCTCGGTCCATTATCCTCATCCTCTGTACTCGAAAGGTTCATTTCGCCATCCAGCCGCAAATGAAGTTTCGGCGCTATATGTGCTTTGTTACGAGTTTGATCAATCATTTGGCCCACATGTTCACGAGGTGGAGCAGATGAAATCATCCTAACACCTCTCTTGCGCTTGCTGACGCGTTCGTGCTCCTCATCAAGTTGTTGCCATAGTGGTAGCAACGGACGGGCTGTCTTCACACTGAATGGAGTAGGCTGGAGACTAGTGGGGGCATGTTGTTGTTGCTTTTGAAATGGGGAACCTGAAGCAGCTTTTCTAGCTGAGGACACGAGTGAGTCGAACAGAAAGTGAATGCCAGATGTAGAAAATCACCAGGAAGAGAAAAAGTGGGAATAACATTTTGCGCATGTGGGACATGTACTTTGTATGGTGGTGGTGGACGATTAGTCGCGGACTTTTGCTAGCAATTGAGCAAGATCAAATCAGTCATGGTTGTAAATTGCTGATAATTTCACCTACTTGGACAAATCGGACACGAGGTGTGGTGGCGACAAGGAGCGGGGAAACTGACTTCGTAGCCATACTCGTTTTCTTCCTCATCTGAGGAAAGGTGTTGCCAGATTGTCTGGCACCTGAACTCGATTGTTCCGCATTGAGCTCACCAACCCGATTGAAAGATTTTGCAACGGAAATCCTGGACATGGATCCACCAACAGATGATACCTTAAGCAGACAAATTTTCATAATCAGCACGTTGTATTAGCAAGTATGTACTTACAGCTGCTGGTTCTTGCATAACAACATCTCCTGAAGTGTATCTTTGCCGTTGATCAGTAGGTGGCCCCATAGTAGACTTTTTAGCTTTTCGAAAGCCAGGCGCTGAACAAGAGTCCAGGTCATTGTTGAAGGACAGAGATTTAGCAGCCACACACTTGACGCAGACGGTTCGGTTTCTTTGAAGCGATCCATTTCGACTACCGTGGTATGTTACAAATCAACGCCTTGAAACCAAAGTACATGGCAAGAAGAGTTCTGAACCAATAAATGAACCGCCTGAGGATTGAACAAGTAGAGGCTTTGTTGACTCTACACGTGGTCGCATTTATTGCTGTAACAGGGAAAGCATTCCCATCTACTTCTACTATGACACAAAGGTGGTAATGCTGGAATTATTAGGACACGAAAAATGCAGTTCTAAACAGGTAAATAACGAAGATTATTTGTACCGAACAAGGCCTGATCGACACTTATAATGACAATGAAGCCGAGGGCTTACCCATAGCTAAGCCCCTCAGATTCGTCTGGTATATCTCTCGCAACTCTTGCACCACCTCCAACACTGTCGTTGTCTCTGGGACCAATACCCATCGGGGCCATGGGTTTGCGTGGAAGACATGGCGGAGGTCTTGGCAAGCCGTTCTGATGACCGCCCGAGTGTCCTTGTTCCCAACGGCCTCTGCCTCCTTGAGGTCGACGAGGATGCCCATGAGGTGGGAGGGATGCTGGATAATTCACAGGTGGAGGACCAAAATACGGTGCTGTGTGAGGATAAGGTTGTGGTGGCGGGGCGCCTGCGGGATACATTGGTCCGTTTGGAAAGGAGGGTGGAGGTCCAAAGCTGTTCACAATTCCCAGGGGCGGTGGTAATGGAAGTACTACATTTGCTCCATACATTGGCGCAGGGGGCATATTCGACACCAAGCCAGGTCCCGTTGGGAGTCCACCATGGTATCCAACTGGTCCAGGAAATACAGCTGGGGCGTTTGGAAGGGGCTGTTGAGGGAGGGAAACATGAGGATGACTATGTTGTGGGGGGCCAACTTGAGGTCGGGTTTGTGAACCATAGCCGCTATGCCCAGCCGGACCAGCTGGAGGCTTCAAGCCTTGGTGTCTGGTATCAGGACCACCATGCCGGGGAACTCTGTTATTGAAACGAGAATTATTGCCTGTCGGACCGCCATAGCGTCCGCGGTGCTGAGGTCCAGGACCTGGTATTGCTTGTGGTTGGTGAGGCCGATGTCCGCGTTTATCAAATTCATGAGATGCTTCATATGAGGGCATACTACAAGGATATTCAAGGTCATCATATGTTCAAAGACAGGGTATACGTATTGAGAAAACTCACGTCTTTGGGTCAGCAGGTAGAGGGTCCGTCCAAAAATAGTCATGTTCTAGTGCAGCAGCAGCAGTAAGCCTTTCCTTCGGATTTATTCTCAGCAATTGATCCAATAAGTCGACTGTTTCAGGTCCGACACTTTCATAAGTGGTTTTCAGCCGTCGTGGTTGATTGTTAAATCTGATAACACCTTCACAACCTGGAAGTTGGTCGAAATAGGGCCAATTGTGTTGATTGGGAGATCCACACAGGTACCAGATCTTCTCCAGTTGATCGAGGTCAGAAGTCCCTGGCAGAATCGGTTTGCGGGAGAACATTTCGCCGAGGACGCACCTAAAGAGATATGTCAGTATCCGGTGAAAGATGGAAAAATGTAAACGCACCCGATCCCCCAGATGTCGACTTCTCCACCGTAATGCCTCGCACCGAGCAGAAGTTCGGGTGGCCGATACCACCTCGTTACAACACAGTTGGTGTACTTCTTATCTCGACCTCTTCCACCACTGGCTCCGGTATTAGCTCCACTATTGCAAGGACCATTATCGGAAACAGAAGTATCGAAGGAGCGTGCTAAGCCAAAATCTGCGATCATGAGAGTTCCGTTATTTGAGATGAGGAGGTTAGCTGCTTTCATGTCTCGATGAAGGATATGGTTCTGAATGAAGGCGAGCCGTGTTGCGAGTTTAAAATGACAAAAGGGAAACAAACCTGATGCATATATGCAGTACCTTCCAATAATTGCTTCATGTATAGCTTGATGTGGCTTGGTTGGAGTTTGACCCTCTCATTTTCCAATAAGCCAGCAAGATCATGATCCATGTATGGGAACACCATGTAAACTGAAAGTGGACGATCGTCTTTACCTAACCAGCAATGAGCACAAACCAAAAGAAGAGGCTTCTACATACTTCTCACAACAAACATATCCAGTATGTTGACAACACTCGGATGCTTGAGAGCTTTCAATATCTTGATCTCCCGAAGAGCCGTCACAGGCATGCCTTCCTTCTCGTTGTGCATCAGAATCCTTTTTAAAGCGACGATGAATCCGGTGCCTTTATGAATGGCTTTGTGCACTTCGCTATTGCGAGCATTAATTGTCAATTCGGGAGACATCACACGAGCTAAACGACGAACCCAAAAGTTCCCTCTCCGAGCTTAGTAGTTGTTTCATAGCCCTCTTGCTTTCCACACCCCGTAAATCCATGACCATAAAATTGCGCTTCTTCTTTCTGTGTTCTCCGTGTCCAAGGTTTTGAACGCAATGACTGTATTAGTGGGTGATCTGATACTTTGAACTCTCTTTTGACGGGTATATGGTCTTTTGGGGGTTCTAACGGCGGAGGTGGGCGTTGAAGTTGACCATTGTCGACCCGGCTCTCGATTCCGAGGGCCATTGCTTTAGCAGTGGATATGGAAGATTGGATCTCCAATGCGACAGGTGAGTGTACATTTTTCGGGGCATTGGGTTTCTGGGGATGAATTTTGACGTGTGACTGGAAGGTTGGGAGTTGGCTTGCGGGAGGGAGAGATGGCTTGGAAAGACGCGGATCTGGGGGTGGTGCAGGGGGCGGCGTACTTGAGGGCGGCCTGGGACCAGAATCCCTTGACAAAATATCCAGAGGTGGCGGAGGAGAGAGTGGCTGAGCGGATGTTGTTGGAGGACGGGGAGTGTCTGGCACAGAGCGAGTGTAAGGGTTTGGAGACCCAGGGCGAGACGCTGACCAGCGAGAAGAATACCCGTAGCGACTGCGAGGCTCGTAATCGTAACCCCGGTCGTTCCTTGTCCAGTCTCGGTCATCTCTTCGGTAGTCACTCGGAGTTGAGGGGCGGTAGTGTCGATCACCAGATGGATCACGTCTTCTATACCTTCGCGGGTCGCCTTCCCAGCGTTCTCGGTGATCTCTATCGTATCCACGCTCTCTGGACTGCTCTCGAGTTTTCTCGAACCCATGTGGGCTGGAGGGACTGAATGAGTTTGGGGAGTGTGAGTGTCGCATACGGTGATGATTTCTGTAATGAGGAGAACCTGGTGAACCGGAACGTGTGGATGGATAGCCACCTCTGGGAGGCGATCGTCTGCGGTCTCTAGCATCCCAGCCGTCCCGACCTTGGTCATTCCTTTCGAAATTGTCATAGGACTCAACTCTCGAGAAAAGAGAGTCTCCTCGTCCGTAGTTCGGCTCCCAATGGTCAATAACGTTCTTACCACCTCGACTCTTGTTCTCCCGAGCACGTCCTTCGTATCGTTCAAAGACATTTGAAGTAGATGCTTCTGGCTTTGAAGTATCTGCTTTCTTCTTAAATGGGAATGGGACCTTGGCTATCGGTGGGACAGAAGGCCTGGGAAGTAAAGGGATGGGAGCAATCGAGGGCGTTGGCGTAGTAAGAAGCGGCGGATTGGCCTCATCAACTTCGCCTTCCTCTGGTGAGGATGTCAGGAGACGTTTTGTCTGCCTGGAGCCCTCCGGCGACCTTGAAGCATTCCTTTTAAGGGGTGTTGCGACCATCACCGACGTGGCCTTCCAGGTGGGTGTCTTCGTTGTCGTCCAGCTTGTCAACGGATTGAGTTTGTCAAAGTTGCAGTAAACTTTGGTCACGGCCTCACATTGATTATATAAGCAACTTTAGTTGTCAATTCCAGTCATGTTCTTTGAAATTACATGCAATGACAGCCAGGTGTGTCATCTGAGACTGACAGATAACAGCGATTCCATTGTGCACCTGTGATGTCCGCATAATCATTGTTCTTACTACCACCTTTATACCGGAAGTAGACGAAATGTGAGTCCCATTTCCTCTCCACATTTCAACGCTTGACCTCTCCAGTTCGCAGAACTATGGGATGCCACGTGGAGCTTGAAACCCCCCCAGGGCTTAAATACATGAATCTGACCTACCATGCAAGTGGTGGTGACGAAAACGCTTGGCTCCCATTCACCAAAGTCAGATATTATACGAATGCATTTATCGTGAAAGATAACAAGGTATTTCTCTTCTCGATGTAGACTTGTGCTCTTTTCATCTCTTCGTAGGTTTTACTAGGATACAAGAAACGGGGATTTGGGATGGGGAAGTATGTCTTTCACCCTTTACCTTTCATACGGCGGCTTGACTATTCAATCAGGTATAATGGCTTCGGGGGGAAAGTAGAGCCAGGTGAGACACCGCTCAATGCAGCAACTCGTGAACTAGAGGTCGGTAGCACCACCTGGGCATTTACACAGCCTGTTATGTGTTGCTGAAGTGTTTCTCTGACAGGAAGAGGCCGGAATAGTCGCGCCACTGGAACATGCAGGAAGCTTACTCTTCCTGAGCGAAGACGCCGAATGGGCATTCGAAATCGAAATATATCGCGCTGAAACTTACGAAGGCACTGTCCAGGAGTACAATCACATGTTTTTTTCAGGAAGTCTTCACTAATCTGTTCCTTTAGAACCGAGGAGATGCGTCCTGAATGGTTCTCTCTCCCTACCTCTTCTGTTCTTGAGGCTGTCGAGGGAAACACGCCGCACAGTCCTATCCCCTTTTCTCAGATGTGGGAGACCGATTCCATATGGCTCCCATTACTGATCCAAAAGAAAAAGTTTGTTGGAAGAGCGGACTTTAAGAAGTGTGGGGACAAGCTTTCTCCATACAAATGGTGGTATGCACTCGCTCCCAATGATCCTTAAATGGGATTGTCGGATCCAAGAATTGTAGTCTCTCGAACGGACTTCCTGGACCATCGTTATTACTGGAGGTGTCTTTCTCGATCATCACAAACTTGAGTCACTTGTTTCATGTATATATTCGGCACCTCGACACGTACGAGGTGTTCATTTCATAGTATGTTGTATAAACGCGAGGCGTTCTGGCCACCCTCCCCTACCTTGCCTTCTCAGTGAAGGCCGAAATTGTTTTTATAATCTGGAGAGATAAATGAGGTTGAATTTCAACCTACAACTGTAGTGTGACTTAAAAAAAATTATTTCCGCCCTTTTCAGCGCATAGGTTGAAAGTTGGATGAAAGGTTTTCAGCCATTAATCACGAGTTGAATCTGGAAATTCAATCTGCCACAGGTTACGGTCCAACCTCTCACAGATGTTTGTTACTAGTAATACTAATAGTATTGTTCATCGGTATGTACATATGTACGAGTCACTCATTTAAATCACTCACTTTTTATCGGACGCTGACATCAGCGATTCGCTCTCCTTCAAGTATAGTACATTATTTTAACATTCGTTAGACAAGAAAGAGATATGGCTCATCAAATAAGTCTGGACTCTGCATAAAATTTGATTTCCAAAAAAAGAAAACAATGTGACCAGTGGACGCGTCAGTTGTCACGCAGCTACTTCGACGCTCGATATCTACTTTTCAACATGCCTGCTACAGGAACGCTACCGGTTGCCCCAGGCTGGATCAAGTCGTACTATCAAGCTAAGATTGAATCTGCAGAAATACTCATAAATCAGAAAACACAAAATCTGCGGCGATTGGAAGCACAACGGAATGCTTTGAATGCTCGAGGTAAGGTTCCGTCAACTCATTCGAGATCTGCCGAGGCTGAATCGTTCCAGTACGCCTACTGCGCGAGGAACTTCAACTGCTCCATGAACCTGGAAGCTATGTGGGTGAGGTTGTGAAAGTAATGGGTAAGACGAAGGTCCTAGTAAAAGTGCAACCCGAGGGGAAATACAGTATGTCGGCAAAACCTTGTTCTATATCATTTCGATTTATTCACCTGATGATAGTCGTTGATATTGACTCAGAAATTGATGTTAACGCGTTGAAGGCGACCCTTCGTGTCGCACTTCGTTCCGATTCATACACCTTACACAAGATTCTCCCGAACAAAGTCGATCCTCTTGTCTCTCTGATGATGGTGGAAAAGGTTCCGGACAGCACATACGAAATGGTCGGAGGGCTAGATAAACAAATCAAAGAAATCAAGGAAGTCATCGAATTACCTGTAAAACACCCCGAATTGTTTGAAGCGCTTGGTATCGCCCAGCCGAAAGGTGTCCTCTTGTACGGTCCTCCCGGAACAGGGAAGACGTTACTTGCTCGTGCGGTTGCCCATCACACTGACTGCAAATTCATCCGAGTTTCTGGCAGTGAATTGGTACAGAAGTATATTGGTGAAGGTAGTCGGATGGTCCGCGAGCTTTTCGTTATGGCGAGGGAACACGCACCAAGTATCATATTCATGGATGAAATTGATTCAATTGGAAGCTCAAGAGGTGAAAGCGGCAGTGGCGGTGGCGATTCTGAGGTTCAGCGAACAATGTTGGAGTTGTTGAATCAGCTGGATGGATTTGAGTCAACGAAAAACATCAAGGTCATCATGGCTACTAATCGCATTGGTAAGTACTAACCCACTCCTATTCTGAAAGGTTTTAAAGCCTGTTGTTAGATATCCTTGATTCTGCGCTTCTGCGTCCAGGCCGTATTGACCGCAAAATTGAATTCCCTCCTCCAGGTCCAGAGGCCCGTGTAGCTATCCTCCGCATTCATTCACGAAAGGTAAGTTTTAAATCATCTGACTTGCAACTTTCAATCTAAATGTACCTCAGATGTCCCTACAACGAGGGATCAACTTACGAGCTCTAGCTGAGAAGATGGGACAATGTTCTGGAGCCGAAGTTCGAGGTATCTGCACAGAGGCGGGAATGTATGCACTTCGAGAACGGAGACAACATGTTACGCAAGAAGATTTCGAATTCGCTGTTGCAAAGGTATGTTTTATTTTAATCTGTGAGAATGAGATGGGTTCCTAAGTGCCCTTGTAGGTCCTGAAGAAGAACCAAGATGCTAATACCTCAGTCAACAAGTTGTTCTCATAGTGTAGCGGAATTACGAAGATCCCTTTGTATATCACATTATGACAATCTTTGATTTTCGTGCAAAAGATTGTCATGCAATATATACTTCTATACGGTCGAGGGTTTTGTGTAAGCCCTTCCCAATGAAACTCTGTTACGCCGTCCGCATTATTAGTGCTCAGGTTGTTGAGTCACGTGGGTGGCTCCTAATTACTGATGGTTCCTGAATTGTCCAGAAAAGATGGTATGCGTGTATCAGCCACGACACTCGGGCGGCAAATTTCAACAAGTCATGGCTGTGTTTCAGGCATAGTCTAATCATGTACTAATACTGTCCGTAGAGTGGTGAGTGGTGTTTTCTCTAATTCTTGGTTCACCTACCCTTCTGATGATCGATATAAACTATTACTCATTCAGAATATGCACTAGATGAGAATGTACGGAAGCACAGCCGCTTTTATGACATGCTGTCAAATGCCACCAACATATAAGTAGCTGGGTATCTTGTTTCTAAATTCCCCGAACGAAGCCAGGGCCCAGGACGTAGAAATGAGCACCCAGTCTAATGGCACGGTTGTCGTCCCTGGAGAAAGCACCACAGGATTCGCTGTAAGTGTCTCGTTCTTTTTTTGTATCTTTGTCACGGTTGATCTCTCTAGGTGCCATTTGCAGCGTCTATTTTATCGTTAGGATCCGTATATGCGATCTTCGTCGTGGTGGTGAGCTTTTTTTTCTGACCGTCTTTTTGTGGGAACACTACGTGATCACAGTGCCAACAGATTACTGTTGATAGGCAAACCTCAACTATTTTCTACTTTCCCATGGACATCCTCATCGTATGCCTTTTTTTGATACTTTATGATTTGGATGAGAGACATTCTTTGTATACAGTTCGCGTTACTTTTTGCCGATCTTGTCCAGGCTGTTGGTGGAATGCTCAGCTTCAAATGGATCCAGTATGGGAGAGTCCAGGTAGGGGCTATTTGCGACGCTCAAAGTTAATTATTTTCTGCTTGATTTCATCACTACCTGAAATTTCTAAACATCAGGTATTCTTCAGACTTTTGGAGGGACAAGCGTCGCATTGATCACTCTAGTGAGTATACGAACCTCTTTGCTTAAGTAGACAATAATTTTAACTGGGACCAGCTGGTTTCCATTTATACATTTGTCGTAATGTTGACAGGAAGAGAAATTTCGATGAGAACCACTGTTGTCCTCATATTTTCCATCTGGGTTTTCGTTGGGACATTGATTGTTGTCGGGCATGTTAGGCACGACCCATCAACGTCGAGGGATATGTCACCAGTACTTGTGAGTCTCTTCCAGTGTCCAAAAGCTCCTGATATGATGGCGCAGTAGTTTTGGTGCGGTCCGGGGGTGGGTTCGAGCCTGGTATGGAAGATATTGACCGCGTATCTGTGGATGTGGATCTCGTTATTCACCTCTTGTCTACTCTACATCCCGCTTTATCTGTGGATGAGAGGGAACCTTGTCTTCCGCGAGTCTGGATGGTATCGATGGTCCTTCCAGTGGACGCCCTCGGATTTCACTCGTTCACGTCAGAAAGCACTGGTAATGTTGATGTGAGCACTTCGATCTCTTCCACCCCTAAAAGCGTGTTCCTGATATTTAAGTTACAGGCATCCCATCGTTTATTCTGTCTGCATTCTCCCACTCTCCATTGTCCGATGGATATCACTTAATGATGAAGCAAAGGATGGGCTTATCAACATGCCTCCAGGGTACACTTTCGCCGTCATAACAATTTTCTGTCTAAGTGGATTCTTTAATGTAATGCTGGTGTTTACCACTAGGCCGATGCTAGGTCTCTTTGGACGACGTTGGGCGATGTCTTCAGATAGAGCCCCCTCACCCTTAGGTAGCAATCAGTTCAGACACGAAACTGAACTAGAGTTTGTGGGACGACCAGATGCGTCCAGCCCGGCTAATAGGCTGGCTCTGTTGGGAATCAGTAATGTGCCTCTCAGTGACATATAATCTGCAGGATAAATAAATAGTTAAATACTCCAAGGCGTAACAAGGTATTTATTGGAGACATCGCTTGACAAATTCTTCAAGAATTCGCAGGACGAGAGCAGTTTTTGCGGTTGCTCATACTTATTCCAAACGCAGACTTTACACCTACGTACTGTTCCTGGCCTTCGAAAACGGTCATGACCGTCAAATCTGGCAACCCTAAGCTTGCCCTTCGTAGAAAAAAAAAGTTCAAGACCTGATTAATGATGCCGACCAAACATTGAAAACACGGGCCATGCTGTTTTATCCAAACCCAATGGCAATGCCGCATCTCCATCCTCCCTCGGTATCTATTACAGCACTGTATTTTCCAAAGAGCCTTCCGTCTATTATATAACAAATTCAAATCTTTCAAGGGCATCATGTTGGTTTTCTAGTCAAACTAACATTCCAATTTGGAAGGATCCAGTCAAGCTTGTATTCAGGATTGGTTGTCTTTGCCCATAGGAATCTTTGGGCGCGCACTCAGTACTCCTGTTTCTCAACAGTGTAAAGTGTCGTTTAAACCCTTCTTTCCAGAATCAGGGATACCTTAGTGTTGGAACTTGGACGGCGATCCCCTGCTCCCCTGGTATGGATGACACAAACCCTGTAAGCACCACTCAGGCTGCAAATCCAAGCTTCAAACAAAGAATTACAGAATCCACAAAACTCCAATTTCTTCTCGGATTCTCGGACGCTCATTCGTGGTTACTGCACAGAGGCGGGAATGTACACGCCTCAAGAACTACGCAAGGTCCTGAAGGAGAACTAGGATGCTTGTTCTCATAGCAGAGGAATTACGACAGCGAGGTCCCTCTGTCGTATCATTATGATATGACAATCTTTGGTTTCATGCAATTTCTGGTCAAGAGTTTTGTGTACCCTGCCTGATGTACACTGTTATGTACGCCATCCGCATTTTGACTTGGCATGGTAAGTATTGACGGTTCCTGAATTGTCTGGAAAAGATGCTATGCGTGTATTGCAGCCGTTGTATTATAATACAAGGGACGACACATGGGCAACCATGCTGTGTTTCAGGACAGCAAACAGGTGAGCGGTAGATTCAATAAGAAGTTCAAGTTAACCTACCCTTCTGGTGATCACAGCCGCCAGGAACACTTTTGTGCTGTTGCAGTGCTGTCGAACGCCTGAGTTCATGGATATAAGTAACTGGGGTGTTGTTTCTTCCGAAATTTCCTTGATCGAAACCCCTGAAGACGAATACCACAGACGTAGGAATGAGTACTCAGTCTAATGGCGTTGACGTTACTTGTACAACCCTGCCTGGATTCCTCACTTGCCTCACTAGGGATAACACCGCAGGACTCGCTGTGAGTGTCTCGTTCTCTTTTCGTATTAGATCCTTCACCTATGTCATGGTTGAACTCTAGATCGCATTTGCAGCATCTCTTTTATCATTAGGATCTGTTCTATATGCGTTCTTCTTTATGATGGTGGGCTTTTTTATCTGACCGCCGTTTGTAACGAACACTACATGATGCCGACAGATTGCTAATAGGCAAACCTTGACTATTTTCTACAATCCCATGGACATCCTCATTGTATGCCTTTCTTTTTCTACCTTATGATTTGAATGAGAAACATTCTTTATATACAGTTTGCGTTACTTTTTGCCGATCTTGTCCAAGCTGTTGGTGGGGTGCTCAGCTTGAAGTGGATCCGGGATGGAATAGTTCAGGTAGGAATGATTTGTGATGCCCAAGGTCAACATTTTTCTGCTCGATTTTGTCACTAGCTGAAAATTTCTGAAAATCAGGTATTCTTCAGACTTTTGGAGAGACCGGCGTCGCATTGACCACTCTAGTGAGTATATGCAGCCTCTTTTGAATAATATGATGTTGACTGAGACCAGCTGATTGCCATTTATACATTTGTTGGAGTGTCGACAGGAAGAAGCCTTAAATCGATGAAGATCGCTGTTGGTCTTGTAGTTGTCATCTGGGTTTTCATTGGGACAATGATTGGTGTTGGTCATGCTAAGCACGACCCATCAAAATCAAGGTATATGGCACCAGTACCTGTGAGTCTCTTCCAGTCGCAGCCTACATGCCCTAATATGATGACCTGATAGTTTTGGTGCTGGGTGGGTTCGGGCCTGGCATGGAAGATAGTGACTGAATACCTTTGGATGTGGATCTCGTTGATTGTCTCTTGTATACTCTACATTCCACTTTACCTTTGGATGAGAGGGAACCTTGTCTTTCATGAGTCTGTATGGTATGTGTGGTCCTTCCGGTGGACGCCCTTGGTTGATGAACCTGGTGTCAATCCCCGTTCATCTCGTCGGAAAGCATTGGTGATGCTGATGTGAGTATTTCTATCTCTTCAAATCTAAAACCATGTTCCTGATATTGAAGTCATAGGTATCCCATTGTTTATTGTGTCTGCATTCTCCCTCTATCCATTGTCCGATGGATAACATTTTATGATGAAGCAAAGTTTAGGGCTACCAACATGCCTCCAGAATACACTTTCGCGGTCATAACAATTTTCGGCCTCAGTGGATTCTTGAATGTTATGCTAGTGTTTACCACTAAACCAAATCTGGGCCTCTTTGGACAACGTAGGACGATGCCTTCAGGTAGACCGCCCTCACCCTCAGCTATCAACCAGTTCAGACCTGAAACCGAACTAGAGGTCGTAGGACGCGCCCCAGGTCCCTACTAGTAGACAGGTAGTATAATTAATAAACGAATTTGAAGTGGCTGAGAGGATAGTACAATCATACAAATCACATCAATGCGCGCAGTCGGTTAATCTGAACGTGAATCATTAAATAAATTAAGCAATAATGAACTAAATATGGTAATTGATTCCTATCAGAAATTGGAATACTATTCCTCTGTGACCGACTTCAACTTGTCACCGGTCATTTATTCGTCCACCATGCCTAATTGCCAAAACGTGCTTGAGAATGGAACCTGCTCAGTTTCAAACTGCACTTCGGAGCACAATATCACGGTCTGCGAGCCATGTGGACGAGTTTTCAATAATGTTCATGGATTCAAACAACACGTGTTGGGCAAAAGACATCGGATCGATTCCTCCAATGGAGGGGTTTTATCGTGTCCTCTTTGTGACGTGAACATTTTCGGTTCAATTGGCTGGCAAAACCATTTGAAGACCAAATCACACCGGTCCAAAGCGACTGCCAGGGGCATAGTTGACGTAGAACCTGAACCAGGAAGAACGAAGGGTGGCGTCCGATACTGTGAGTTCTGTGGGACCGTAGTTCTCCACAGACACTGGGAAAACCATATCAACACCTCGAGGCACAAGTCGAAGGTGAATTTTGCGAGGTATCGTGCAGCAATTGAAGACTCTGAAAAGGACAAGAACGGAGTCTCTATCAATGGGGACTTTGACTTCGGTTTTGTTCCGCCTCATGATGCAGCTGGAAAGAAGATGGCTGCTACGATTTCAACGATGCATCCAATCTCGCACTCAGTTCTGCTTTCGGTCCGCTTGGCGTCCTCACAAGGTTTGACTTCCAAACGATCAGCGTGTGTACCACTTTATCAGAGCATAAATTTGTCATAACTATTTTGCTATAGGTTCTCCGTGGTACTGCAAGGGTCAGAGCGCAAAATAGTAATAACCAAGCCTCTATGCTTCACAGTTGAATTAACGGAGAGGTACATCGGTCGGTACGAAGACAGAGCAGAGTTCCTGTTCGAGGATACTCAACTCAAGACACAATTCCTAATCACTCGGTCTCTTCGAGGGATTGTCGGGAATTCCGCTGAACATCAAGCACTGGCGCCTACAACGCCTTATGTTCCCCGCGAACGGACCACTCGGAAGCCCATTCAAGATGTCGTCGAAGGTGTCAGACCTCCAGCCCTCAAATCCATGCCTTACGTCGGAAAACTCCCAATGTCCACTATACCTTCAAACTTGTCATCCATTCTTTCGAGTTCACGTGTAGCAGCGAAGCTTGCACCCATGGTGAAAATGAGATTCATGCCTTCTACATTGAATGTTGACACGTATAGTCGATGGTTCAAGCAATTACTTTGGACCGAGGAGTACCAAGCTGAGTAAGTCCAGTCCAGAACCGTTTAGGTTAATTTTGCATAATAACATTTATAGGCTGGACCTTGAAAATTATGACACCGTTGCGAGTCTTACGCGACATAATAAATTCTATTTGTAAGATACCACATTTGCTCTCTCTTTGGTGGTATGGTGACATTTTTCAGCCTTCCTGTTGCTGGCCTGGCCGAAAAGCGACCCAGTGTCCTGATTGGTGGGTATCTCGGTTTCATCTATCACGTTAATACTCAGAACATATAAAGGTGACCTAATACTTGTACAAGAAAACAAGGATACCAACAAGTGGTTCGAGGGCCACGTCCATGTTGTTCGTCGGGACGAAGTCGGGCTTTGTTTTCACAGTAGTTTTGGGGGTGTATATTCGCCTAGTGCGAAATATCGAGTTCGGTTCAAGCTGAACCGAATTCCTGTGCGCCGCCAGCACATGGCGATGGATACGGCTTTCAATGAAGATCGGATCCTCTTTCCGCAAGTTGACCACCTCCTGACATCCACAATCAAGACGCTGGAAACCGTTCCAATCAATACCTTTAATGCTTTGATCTCCTCTAACCCTCCACAGTTGCAAGCTGTGATATCGATTCTGACATTGCGACCTGGATCCCCGCCATTTGTTATCTTCGGCCCGTATGTCTGCTCTACATTCTTCCATCCTTGTAGCTACTGAATTCGTTATGCAGCCCTGGCACTGGAAAGACCGTCACCATTGTTGAAGCAATTAAACAAATACTATCAAGCAATCCGAATGCGAAAATCCTCGCTTGTGCACCAAGTAACTCGGCAGTTGATTTGATTGCGTCACGTCTAGTCAAAACGAAAACGAGTCTCGGTCTTATAGCGGATGAATTATTCCGTCTGTATGCACCTTCACGCTCGAAGGACCAGGTTCCAGATGACTTGAAAGACTTTACCTATTCAACTCCAGAAGGACATCTGTCCATCCCTACGATGGCGCGTTTCAAAAGGTTTAGAGTGATTCTGACTACATGCATATCTGCAGCCATCTTGCAAGGAGTAGGGTTACCTCGAGGTCATTTCTCTCATATCTTCATTGACGAAGCGGGACAAGCTACCGAGCCAGAGGCATTTGTATCCATAAAGCTGATGGCGGATCCTAAGACTAATATTGCTCTGTCTGGCGATCCCAAGCAGCTTGGCCCTATTATCCGATCTGGAGTGGCGAGACAGCTGGGACTTGAAGTTAGCTATCTTGAAAGGCTTATGGACCGAGATCCTTATGACCTGAAGAAGGGTTCTGGAAAGAGGTATGGATCTATCCTTTCAGTAGGTTATCATTCTGAATTTTTATTTCAGTGTCGTCAAGTTGATTAAAAATTTCCGGTCCCATCCGGCTATCCTCAAATACCCAAATGAACGATTTTACGCAAACGAGCTACAGGCTTGCGGCGAACCCACAACCATTAACTTTTATAATAATTCGCAATATCTTCCTTCGCGGAAATTTCCAATCGTCTTTCATTCTGTCTCTGGAAAGGATGACAGGGAGGCGTCGTCTCCGTCTTTCTTTAATATCGACGAAATCTTACAGGTCAAGTCTTACGTTCAGAAACTGAAGGAAGATAGACGCTATCGAACCAGTAAAAAAATATTTTTGCCTACCTTTGCCTTACTGATTTTTCTATTGCAGCCGACTCGGACATCGGCATCATCGCCCCCTATCATGCCCAGTGTCTGAGGCTGAGGGCATCATTGCGCAGTGTCGCTGATGGGATAAAAATTGGATCCGTAGAAGAATTCCAGGGACAGGTATGTGCTCTAAAGTTTGGGTATTACCAGATTGAACTTGACGGCCATGGCTAGGAACGTAAAGTGATGATCATCTCCACAGTCCGAAGTTCGAGAGAGTTTGTCAGCTATGACCTACGACACACGCTCGGCTTCGTTGCCAATCCACGTCGGTTCAATGGTCAGTGGTGGAGGCAAACAGTATTATCAGATGATACTAAATATCTTTGCAGTGGCCATCACCCGAGCAAAAGCGCTCCTCATTATTGTTGGTGATCCTCTCGTATTATCCCTTGATCCCCTTTGGCGCTCTTTTCTCAACTACATCTACCTCAATCATGGATGGACAGGACCGGACATTAGCTGGGATCCCAACACTCCGGTCAATGGGGCGGTTGCATACGACAAGGCAATCAGGCAGTCCAATGAATTGGACATGAATGCATTCACAATCCGCTTAGAGAATTTGACCCTCACTGAGGTTGAGGATGAAGCTGACGCGAATATTGATCGTCCTTGGCGTGAGTTAGAGTAGGGTTAAATTCCGCTACCCTTTGGGTACTTCAATTGTGTTAATTGATCTCAGGAATCAATGATTGTATATATACATGATTGTCTTCAACGAAAAAACTCCAGCTCGGGGATCTAAGGTTGAGGGGATTCAGCCTTCAGTAACATCAAGGGAAAAGAAAACTGCCCTTGTGAAATATATCAATATTCAAATGAATGCAACATCACGAAGATGGCGGATGGAAAAAATTAACAAGAACTGGATCAGTTCTCGTCTTTGTGGAGTACACTCTCGAAGCCATAATGGCCACCCCCGCTACAACGCCAACCCCGAAGAGCTTGTCGCCCATGTGTTCGGCCTAACTCTTGCTCCAAGGTCCATACAAAATGTCCCTTTCCACTCTTTGCCGATTTCTCATCAACCACAACTGCCTGCTTCAAAAAAGCGGGCACGATGCACCGAGGAGTTGACACTTCCAGAAAGTAAACTTGAATAGTACTTTTGGCTCGCCGGGACAAACCACAAGGTTCACCGACACTCTCCTTTCCTGTGCGTTGCTGATGACGAAGATCCAGGCGACACGCACCCAATTGTCGGAATGTCCTCAGCTAATCCTGTATCAAGTTTCAGATACAGTACCCTATACAAGCCTCACTGTGGTCCGCATGAATGCATCAATCAGGTGCACTCGAGAACGAATCTCTGTCGCAACGGCCCGAAGGCATCACGACTGCCCCAAAAGAGTACAAGGCCAACCAAACAGTTCAGCGGGCATGGGACCGGTATAAGAAAAATGAGTAACAGGATAGTGTCATCAAACACCAAACCCTCGAGGATGAAGCCTTATCATTTAGAACGCCATCGCATGGAACATCGAGCAAAGGATCCCAAAGGCAAGATCCAGGGTCTTCGCAATACCGCCGTTGAATCCAACGGGAACAAGCTCACATAAAGGGTGGTACAGGTGTTAGCCTCGGTGTTTCGGTGCCCAGCAGAGTGTCAGAGAATCGTCAAGAAGTGAGAGTCAGATTACTAGCATGAGAAAGCAATCGTAGTTGACCTTCCTGTGTAAGAAGGACCAAGGTTGGGGGCGTACTTCCGGTCTCGGCGGTACAGTTGACGGGAACCCGTGCCAAGGAGCCACCACGGAGCTCGCAGACTTCACAGCAACGGCGAGCATCGACTCATCTGTTCGTCTCCTGATTGACTGGGCAAAGATGATTTCCGTTTCCCAGACGTGTTTCACGTAGCCATGAAAGTTTCTTTGGACACTTCGGTCCTTCTGGACTTTCCAGCCAGATGTGTGAAACGAACCACATCAAACTGTCTGGTGTAGCCCACGGCGAATGAAAATTGCGGAAATGTCGCCGGGTTTGGGATATACCCAGGAAAAAAGCCAGAGGCTCGGAAAGCGATTGACCTGTGCGGAATGCTCGCAAGATTAGGGCGGCTGAGTCAACTCTCAAAGAGTGGGAGCCAAGACAAGGAAGAGGCAGGTGCAGGGGATGACACTGGGCAATATTGATCGTGAGGTACGGGATCTGTACGAAAACCCAGATGACATGTTTGTTGCAGTATCACGGATGTGTGTACGAGGTCTCCTCAATACTCGGACTGCCCCTGACAGCCACGATGCCCCTCTGGTGCTCCGAGGGCAATTTCTGCATGCCATCGGTAGAATGATCTCATGTGTTTCTGGCATCGCCTTCCCATTGACCTATGACAACTTCAGGCACTCTTGGATGCATACACGTAATGCAGCGTCCTGTATCGAATGGTGCATGAGAGTTCCCACAGAGCAAGGGTCCCCGAGACAATTGCAGACAGTGATCTGTGCGGTCCCAAGCCACGCAGAAAGAGTAAATCCATCTGCAGCACGTTCCGAAGGGGCAATAACCAGGGAGGCCGAGTAAATCATTGGAGATAATAGCCACCTTCCAAATGCACCAATATCAAGCATGTCGAGCAGCAAGCCTTCGGTTCCTTGTCCCACACTTTGGCAAGTACACATCCCAGGCGTACAATAGAGCACTTCAGACCACCTTTATGAGCTGAAAAGAGGATAAATCGCTGTCCATGGAATCGTAGGTTAGATGTCACTCCGGTTAAGAAGTGGATCGTGTTGGCAGAGGTGAGAACATCACGGGGGAAACAGAGCTTTGGAGTCTGAGTCAAATAGGGTTGCCTGGAGCGTTGGGGCACGAAAAAACGATAACTCGCTGTTCGGAAAGAAGGAGGTGGGTTGTGGTGGTTGAGAACTTTACTCGGTTTGACTTTGTTAAATAATTAATAACGCGCAAATAACGCGTACATAGTCGCAAACAACCTTATTTCGCCTCTAATTTGCCTTTAATCTTGATTGCGGAAACAGATCAGATCATTTACTTGATCTGCTCAAAGGCAATGGAAAACCCGAACTCTGGTACAATCTTACTGCGACGAGCGCCTAATAAGCAAGGTTGGCGCCGACACTATTTAAAATCTCTTTAGTTTGGTTCCGTCAGGTAACTCACGCATGTCTCGTTCCACTGTTCACCCTCAGCATTTCTCAGAACTTGACGGAGCAGGAAACCAGACTTTTCATTCCAGTGCCACAAGTGGAAGGCCTCGTCGTCATAAGGTAAGATCATTCTTCTCGGGCGTTACAGAAAACGCTGAAGGCGCCCTAGAATCATACATTAAAATCGGTTGAGACACTCTCTTGTCCACAACCATCATCAGCTATGCATTCCGACAATTGTCCAGAAGCCTTCACTGAAGGCAAATGCAACACCCCAAAATGCCCTTACAACCACGAGCTTCCCAAGTGCGAACATTGTGCACTCCTTTTCCTTACCGAAGACGAATATCAAAACCATTTGTCCACCAACGAACATCTTAGTCGAATAAATAGGTCTTCGAAGGTCTTTTATTGCTCAGTCTGTCAAACAAGTGTGGCTGGTGGACAGACAGAGTGGATGAACCATGTTCGGCATAATCACTCCAATCAGGCGCATGGCCTGGGCGCCTCGCCGAATGTCCAACCTCAAATTGCAACATCAACCAACGACACGTCGTTCTGCGAGCTTTGTGAGATGGTAGTCGAAAATGTGCACTGGAAGGTCCATCTGGGTTGCAACAAGCACCTCGCTCGTGTGACCTTTTTTCGATATAAGGCCGCGATAGAGGAAGCTGAAGCAGATAAACGTGGTATTGGAATCGAAGGGGTGTTTGAATTTGACTGTATCGCACCTCAAACCGCCAAGCGCGGTGTCAAGAACTTGATCACTATTCAAGCTAAACGACACACACAGTGCATCTTATTCGAATTCAAGCTGTCCTCATCTAATAGCACGACTTCCATTAATTCCGGGTGAGTTCCCACTTCCCTTCTTATCCAGTTTGTAGTTCACTCACCCGTCTTAGGTTCCAAGTCGCCATTGAGAGCGGTTCATCCACGCTTTCGTCTTCTAAACCATACACCCTCAGGGTTAGTTTTAAACAGGCGTATCCCGGCCGCTATGAAGATCGCCTCGAATTTTTCTTTCAAGATACACTTCTCAAAGAACGATTCATCATCACCCGCACGCTCAAGGCTGTTGTCGGTGACAAAGCACTATTTCATGAATTGACTCCGAAGTCGCCTTACATTCCTCCTCAACAGAGTGCCAAGAAGGAAATTGGAGAGTTCATTGGGGGTGTAAAACCTACTGCTTTGAAGGCTATACAATACAAGATCAAGCTTGCGGAGGCTGCCATTCCTAAACCTTTGCACGATTTGCTGAGTGGTCCAGAACCTATCGTCCGCATCACAAAGAAAATCAAGGAGAATTTCTTCCCAGAGCCCTTAGCTAATTACAACTATGGAAGATTCTTCCAGCGCCTCTTGTGGGTTGAGGAAATGAAGATGGAGTACGTCCCCGGATTCTTTCTTTATGACGTTATCTCACTTTGTGATATTAACAGACAAGATTTAATTAAGTACGACATGACAGAAGTACTGTTGACCCGTCACAACATTTACTATTAGTCAGTCTGATACGTTTTCCTATGTCCGAGTTTCTGAACCCTTCCACAGTCTATCCGTTCCTGGGCTTGCAGAGAAACGTCCAGGTGTCCTAATTGGTGAGCTCCATGTGTCACATATGTTTTATAAAACGTTGATTCTATTCGTCCAAGGCGACTCGATTGTTGTTCAAAACTCGAATAACGAAAGGTGGTTTGAAGGGCATGTCCACATCATCCGCAAAACCCAACTAGGGTTACGCTTCCATACCTCTTTCGATGGTTGTAACGAGGGAAAACTATTCCACGTCCGTTTCAAACCGAGTAGGCTTCCATTACGACGCCAGCACCAGGCGCTTGACACTGTCTTCATCGAAGATCGGATTCTCTTCCCAAAAGTGGAACATTTGCCTCAGGGCCGTATCAGGACCATGGCAGATTTTAAATTGGACTTATACAATCCTCTTATTGCAAGCAATGAGCATCAAATTCAAGCCATAGTTTCAATCTTCAGCCTCCCTGCTGGCTCTCCGCCATTCATCGTTTTCGGACCGTAAGTATCAGTCTTTTATTCAAGTCTGGTTTATTAATCCCTTAATGGTTTATTTCAGACCTGGTACAGGAAAGACAATTACCATCGTGGAAGCTATGCTACAAATCTTGTTCTGGTCCCCTCATGCCAAAATTCTGGCCTGTGCACCTAGCAACTCCGCTGCAGATCTAATTGCCTCTCGTCTAACAGCCACCCTTTCCCCAAAGGAACTCTTTCGCTTTTACGCCCCCTCACGCCCCATAGACTCAATACCGGACGAGCTCCAAGATTACAGCTACACAGACTGCAACGGTTCCTTCTCCGTTCCCTCTGACCCTTCCCCCCAAGCCGCCTTGAGCGCCTTTCGCGTAGTCGTCACGACCTGCCAATCCGGTTCGATCGCTTATGGGATAGGTCTGCCGAGGGGGTCGTTCACACATATCTTCATTGATGAGGCAGGGCAGGCGACAGAGCCTGAGGCGATGGTGTCGATCAGGACAATGGCCGGGACAGGAACGAAAGTGGTGCTCTCTGGTGATCCGAAGCAGCTTGGGCCAATTATTAGGTCGGAGATTGCTATGGAGCTTGGACTTGGGCAGAGCTATTTGGAGAGGTTGATGTGTCTGGATGTCTATGATTTAAAATCCCATTATGCAAAGAGGTACATGAAAAATATCTCCGCAGACTTCTCTTTGCTTGACTTTTAATTTCTTAGCGTCGTCAAGTTGACGAAGAACTTCCGGTCGCACGAAGCCATCCTCTCCTTCCCCAACGAGAGATTCTACAACGGCGATCTCGAGCAATGCGCAGATCCATCGACGATCAACTACTTTTTAAATGCTTCTTTTCTTCCATCGAAGCAATTTCCCATCATCTTTAATGCTGTTTTAGGAAAGGACGATAGAGAATCGTCTTCCCCTTCCTTCTTCAACATTGATGAGATCGCGGTCGTTCGAGGATATGTTGAAAAACTCAAGGGGCATCGGAAATACCCTACAGGTGTGTTTGTTCGGCTACGCTGGGCTTAATGAGCTGATTGGGTTTGTGATTATCGGCAAATTAGCTGAGGAAGATATAGGGATTATATCGCCGTATTTTGCGCAGTGCTCGAGATTGAAAGCGAGTCTGGGCTCTATGGGTGGATTGAAGATAGGTTCAGTAGAGGAATTCCAGGGACAAGTATGATATTTAATAGTTTCGAGATGCGGATATTGATCCGTCTGCTTCAGGAAAGAAAAGTTATTATCATCTCGACGGTTCGCAGCTCCCAGGACTTTGTTGAGTATGATATTCGACATACCCTCGGGTTCGTCGCGAACCCACGACGGTTCAACGGTATGTAGTACAGAATAATTAGTCTTCGATTAAAGAAAACTAAACTGTCTTCAACCTCATAGTGGCGATAACAAGAGCTCAATCACTACTGATAATAGTCGGCGACCCGAATGTACTTTCTCTCGACCCGCTGTGGCGCTCCTTCCTAAACTATGTCTACCTGAATGAGGGGTGGAGAGGGCCAGATATCACCTGGGACCCGAACGAGCCGGTTAATGAGGCAGGGGGTTACGACAAGATAATGAGAAAAGCTGCGAGTGTTGAGATGGAGAAGTTTACGAGGCGGATGAGGAAGTTACGGATGGTTGGGATGGGGAAAGAGGCCTGAAGGCGAGGGTTGGAGTATACTTTTGTTTCGTCGAAATATTTTCGAAATGGTTTTAGATTTGTGTTAAATAAATGTACGGTACATTATTACTTATTAATATGTTGGTCGATATAATTAATCCTTGAATTACACGAGAATTACATCCATACCTTTCGAACTCCGTCTGTGATCGCGATTCACAACTTTAGCAGGTCCCTTGCTAAATGACGCTGCCACAGACACCCAATTTTGTGCCAATGCACCCTTCTCTACGCGAGTCGCCGACCAAGTTGCGTAAGGAGATCGAAGGACTCAAGGCAAAGATTGAGGAGGAGGAAGACGAGCTCAGGACACTCAAGAATGATTACAACTTGCTAGACCGCAGCAACCCTAAGTTTGCGGACGCCCTTTCGCAAACCTTGACATGTATCAACTGGACACACGATGACATTGTAAAGAACACAAATCTTCTGTCTACCGTGAATGTCAGATTGGGGAATGTCGAATGCGAGGCTGATTTACGGAATATAGGTATGCTATACTTGTCAAGTTTCTCAAGTCTAATGGTCTTCATTTAGCTATCCCCGAGGGGTATCAGAGTAAAAAATTGGTACAGGAGGGTCCAGACAGTGCCTATATCCCCGATATGAGCAAGTTTCAACGTATGACAGACTGGCTTGAGGCAGAGAAAGTATTACTGCTACGCAGCCCTCCAGGTTCCGGTAAAACATCATTCGCTGTTCGGTACGCCATGTATCTCAATGATTATGTTTCCGTTGCCTACTTCATGAATGCCGCTTGGACCCGTCAACGTCTCGATGATGGTGCGTCGATGGACAGCGTGTGGAAGAAGGATTTCCATTTATCACTCGAGGAGATTTGTCGCAGATCTCGGGATCGTCACATCTACATAATTATAGATGAGGCCCAAGCTTGTTACCCGGACGGTTTGAACAGAAAAACCAAAATGCAGGTGGAGACGTTCTGGGGTATGCTCAAGTCCATAAAGCAGGAACGGAACTGGCCTGTCTTTATGACGGAACGGGCAAACGGTGCCTCAGAATCAGAAGCGTATGCGGAGTCGACCATCAACGTGCGAATCCTTCTCCTGGCTGGTTATGGGGAGAAGAGTCTTGGATCAATTGCAACGCCCTTCGAATTTGTGGACCCTGTGGATCCTTCAACACACCAGCGATTGCCACTTGGGCTCGATTTTCTGAAGATGGACCGCGAGAAAACTTATGAGCTTATCACGAAGTACATCGACATCGCGAATGAGGGGGGCAAACAGATATCATTTGGTCATGACCATCGTATTCACGACCCGATCTTCCACGACACAAATGGCCACGTTGGAGCGATTCGTACCTTTCTCTTCCATGCTGTCACCTTCGACATGAAAACCCCTGAAGCAATATTCAAATTCGTTTCTCAGAAGTTCTACCAGACCGATCTTCGTGGCTCCCGTGCTTTTCTGTCCATCGATGCAGAGGAAATTGCTAAATTACCTCCCCGTGACTTGGCGCTGTTAATCCAATGCATCGTACTGTACAAGCAAGGACTTCGTGACTTCTCGGCTGTAGTGACAAAAACCGTTCGGTTGATCAAACGCGGAATCCTCGTCAAGACTGGTGTAATATCCATGACCGGGAATACGACTCTGGCTTTTCCGTCGCCAATTCATTTTGATCTAACGCTCTACAATGTGCTTCATCGTGAGGTGACACTGAAACAGAGCATTGTTTCCTTCCAAGGTGCCCTCAAAGAGATGGTTTTGCGGATGAACCCCAAGGTCCTCAAAGATAGTACCACGGATGGACAAAGTCCAGTGGCAGGATGACTGTGTCCAGTGCTTCCGTTTCATGTCTGGCAAAAATGTGAAAACTGAAGTTGGCCGAGAATTCAATCAGCACGCATATCTAGACATGTACGTTGAAGACCTTCAATGGGGCATTGAACTCATTCGACGTGGCGTTGGAAAACGACTTGAGGAACATGTACCCTGCTTCAGCTTGACTGATGCTCGTTATAGACGAATCTCAATGAAGCAATACGCTGTTCTCTATTTCACTGACGAGGTCCCAAACCAAGCGACTTTTGACATGTACGATCATGTCTGGCATCTTGTCTACAACGCTGGATGTACCGGTACCAAAGTTACAGTTTATCGAAAGGACCATACCACCGAGGATTGGGACCTTATTGGTTTTCAAGGGCGTACGGAATACTAGTGGTGTGTTTTTTTTCATATGCACATTCCAAGTTTGAAGTCGGAAGGCTGCACAACTCAGCAGTATTAGATCGCTAGGTC
>Ga0307507_10002092_pt1 | contig 43138 bp, 9 predicted proteins | sample 7_EM_MG_FD_207223 | JGI IMG/M metagenome (GOLD analysis project Ga0307507, IMG submission 207223) | Populus trichocarpa ectomycorrhiza microbial communities from riparian zone in the Pacific Northwest, United States - 7_EM | ecosystem: Host-associated > Plants > Roots > Unclassified | place... | reverse complement strand
ATTAAAAATCCAATTACTTTTAAATTTAAAGAGAAGTTTTAGAATATATAGAAAAGTCTAATTACGCACTTTTAGAATTTATTATTTAAGCGTTATTGCGTTATAGAGTTGCGATTTTCTTGATTTTTGGTGGGATTTTTAAGTGGCCAACTTGGTGATTCGGTTAACTAGGTGATTGACTACGTTATGCTATATAGAACTTATTAAGGTAATTAAAAAGAACATTATTTATATACCTTTGGTACATAGCCAGTCTATTAGTTAGTCTAAATAGAAGAACTTTATATTTATAGGACCTGTAATAGGTATAGAACGTTATTAAATCTTTAGATATAGGGTTTATTCTAATTTAATAGAAAGCTTGGCGGATATTAAGTTTAGTAAAGATTTTTGCCTGGCTTAGATATATAAGGGTTTTATTAATTAAAGGAATAGGATACCAATCCTTTTAAATAACAGTATTTAGCTTCTAATAGTTAATATAAAAACAAAGGCCTCTATTAGGCTTTTTTATAAATAGGATAGGGGAAGTAAAAGGGGCTTAACTTGGCTTAATAACCCCTTTATTAAGGTTATTAATTAAGTACTGCTTTGTTACTTTTAGCTTATCTATTAATTATTAGTAGAGGGGGCTATAGCCTAGCAAGTTATTAGCTTTTAACTAAATCTTATAATTATAGGTTTAGTAGGGGGGCAGTATATCTAAAGCTGCTTTTAAGAACGCGTCTCTATAGTCTAAGAGGTAAGTAGGGAGTGTCACGGCGCTGACACAGATACTGTTACAGACCCTAGTCAGGGGCTCGCCTAGACCCTTGGCGCCATGTATATAGACATGTCCTTTCCTCGACCTTCCTCTAGTCCTTGTCTTGGAATTCTCATTCACTGGCTACCAATAGATTCTGTTCTTTTAACTGAGCCTTTACATTATTCCAAGACCAACATTAATTCTACCTTGCACAAGCGCGCAGAAGCTTACTAGAGGCAAGTTAAGTAGCAATACGTTCGCTGCAGCCTGGAAGAACCAACCCAACCGACCAACCGACCGACCAACCAACCGGAGCTATTCCTAGACGATCAAAGTAAAGATATGGAAAGATACGCCTACAGCTTACGCGTAGTGCAGCACATTATGTCCAATCTTGCGTGATTATCTACATACTACCCGAACGTGCCGACGTGCCTACGGAAGGACCGACCTAATAACGACCGTGCTGATACGCCTACGGAAGGACAATTCTTTTTAACTGATACTAAGCTACACAAGCTGCCAAGAACGACCTCAGCTGAGACTGGGCTATAAGCCGCAATAAACGACCCCAATTAATACTGAGCTATGCAAGCTTTAGTAAACGATAAAGAAAGACCAACGCTGGCACTATACTGCCACCAACCAAACCAAACCAGATAATGATTGTGCCGATACGCCTACAATCTACCGACCAACTAATAGACCGAGCTCCAAATATTCAACCTGCTATCACGACCAGACGACCATGCCAATATGCCTGCGGTTACAAGGCCTACAAACCACCTAACGAGATAATATCTACCCCAATTTTTTTTTTTTCCTAGCCTTCGTTCTTTAACCCTTTAACCCTTTAACCCTTTGACCCTACCAACCCCGGGGGGCCCCCGCTGGGGGAGTTAACTAACAGCTTAGGGCGAGCCTTTTTAAAAGGCGGGGTAGAGAGCAGGAGATAATAGAGTTCTAGAAGGAACAACAAAGAACAGAAGGCTCCTAGCGATACGTAGTACTGGCCTAGGCCAGGCTATATGGCAGCAGAACTGTAGGACTGCATATACGTATCAACCCTAACGTCAGGACTAGTGCCGTACGGCATAAAATTATTTTTTTACCGACCACTTGCTGCTCTGCCTACAGCTACCCAATCAACCTCTACTGCTCCACCTGCAGCTACAGTTTAGAACAGATCTAGTACTAGGAAGGAAAACGACGTGGCTTTCTTAACAGGGAGGACAACTACAAAGCCTGAGGGCAGGCTTTACTGGAGGGGGGGGTAATATCACGGCGCTAACACAGATACTGTTGCAGACCCTAGTCAGGGGCTCGCCTAGACCCTTGGCGCCATGTATATAAACGTGTCCTTTCCTCGACCTTCCTCTAGTCCTCGTCTTGGAATTCTCGTTCACTGGCTACCAATAGATTCTGTTCTTTTGACTGAGCCTTCACAGGGAGGAGGCGCTTAACTAGCTCCTTGTTAATTTCCTTTACTAGCCCCTCTTCCTTCTTATTAATAATCTAGTTAATTTTATATAAGCTAGTTATAAAGACCTCATTATCCTTTTAATATATATTAAAGTAGAAACCTATAGTACTAATTACCACGATGTCTACTATAGGGGGGTTATAAGACAATGGGGGCGTATAAGGCTTTAGGGGCTTCTAGGGTATTAGCGTTGTCATTACTCTCTTTAGCTTCTGTCGCATCTTTTAGAGGTTATCCCTTATGTCCTATTAGTACGTTCTTTTCTATACCGGTTAGATTTGCGCAATTTAGATATTATCTACGCCGCTTTCTATCCCGCTTCTATATATAGAGTCCTTTTTAAATGCATTGCTTTAGGAGAGTATCTTTATTAGTACAGAGTTCCTATTAGCCTTATAGCGGGCATCTTCTTAGGCAAAGGCTAGGTTATAGTCTCTAACATCCTACTAATAGATAGGGTTAACCCTCGCGGCTAATATCTTATAGTTAGTCCAAATTTCTTTAATAAAGGAAGGCAGTTTTAGTTTATTCTCTAGCTAGACAAACTGTCTTTATTAAATATTTAACTAAATATTAAAGTAGGATATCTATTTCTGGCTAAGGATTATATTATAAGACTCTAGGTCTAGGATACAGAAGGGGATACTAAATTAGCGCTGTCTATTAATAGCAATATATAGCTTTAAGACATAGGTAACTGGCTTACCAGCTTAGCCGTTATAGCCTTTTACTTAAATAGGCTTCTCTAGTTAGGTAGCATTTATATTTAAGAACCTAGCAACGTTATTTGCATAAGCAGTGTTTATAAAGGTAAAGCTATTTGCTTTAGTGTTAATAAGGGCAGTTATATTAACTCTATATCTATTTTAAGATACTATATATAAAACTATAAAGTGTTTTTTACCTATTAGCTAACTTAGATTAATCTCCTTAAGATTAATAGAGTACCTTAGGGGGGAGTCTTTCCCTAGGGTTCTTCTTTTTCTAACCTATTAGATGTTTCTTCTTCCTCTATCTTCTTAATATTACCTATATCCTTTAGCTTAAGGCAGAATAAGATAAAGTAACTATCCTTTCTATAATTAAAGTATATAACTATAGTAGGGTCAATTAGGATATTGCAATAAGTATTAGCTAAAGGTATAGTACGTAGCAATTTGGACAAGGCTTATAGGTAGGTAGTTATAACCGCTTTTAGTATAAGGGTAGTTATGGTTTATCTTTTAACGCCAGTTCCTATTAGTATAGTGGATAGGTTCCAATTATTGCGGGACCTCTTTAGTTAATTAGAATAAGCATTAATTTATTTTAGTTCTAAATCTAATAATAAACATTAGGTTGCGAGTCTTTGGTAGGTTAGTAGGTTATCTAAAGCCACCGCAATCTTCTCTTATAGTTAGACTGTTAGCTTATTATATAGGTTTAAATAGTAGTTCTTAAGGGGAACCTAGCCTTCTTCTACTAGGTGTAAGAATTAGGTCTAGAACTTAGTAAAGAATTAGTCCGGCCTTATTATTAGGCGGTTATAGTTATAATAGGCATCCCATACTTTATTTGGATTAATATAAATAGCAGCCAGATACTATATTATCTCATTAATAAATATAAACCAAATAGGTAACTTGTCCTTAAACTCGGCCTAGAGGTATTACTAGGCATCCCTAATTTTGACTAAAGAGGAAGAGTATTTTAACTTCTTTAGAGGCAAAATAATTATAGTTAACACGGAGCTTTCCTTATACTTAGATCTTCTAATTTTTAAAAGTAGGGTCTATCCCGTTAGATAGTAGTTAAGGGTTAGGATGCTTAATAGACTTTAATTATTTTGTTATTATATCTATACTCTTTAGCATATTATATTTAGTTAAGTAAATAGATTAACTAAGATTTTATAAAGGGGAGGCTAAGCTGTTTTATAAGGCAGTAAGGCTTTCTAGGATCTCCTTTAGAGTCTCTTATATGCTTTAGGCTTAAAGATAATTAACCTTCTAATTGGCTGTAAGGGCACGAATCTGCTTATATATATTTATAACGTTGTTATTATCTTTAATTTCTAATCCTAACTGGATCTCGTGTTCTTCTTAGGTAGAGGTAGATCTTTTAGATAAGCTTACTTTAGGTGCCATTATCGGCTTCCTAAGAATTATTAGAATTATATAATTTAGTTTTAATTCTGGGGTTCTTTTGGGGGTATAGGTTAAGTATAGTCTAGCCTCTAAAAATGGGATATTGTTAGGGCCTTCCTAGGCATAGTAGTATAAGCTTTTTGGTGTCTAAGTATAACGCGTTAACGCGTCGTTGTAGATAAAGGTCTTCTTTTAGGGTGGGATATTATTAAGGCCTTCCCAGGCAGCGTATGGAGAGCTTTGTTACGGCGCTGGTGGAAAACGGTGGATTATGGTAGACGTTATGGTAGACGCAGAGTCACGTGAGCCCACGTGACTCGCGGATTGTATAAGACTTCAAGTGACGCTGCCCTTCTTCTCCTTTCCTTTCTCTAGCTTTGGATCCTCATTTATAGACAATCCAATTGTATAGGCTTGCGCGACCCTCTTACCATGCTCATGTCTTAATTAACTAAGTTGCTAACATTATCTAAAGCTTATTACTACTCTTCTTTCCTAAAAAGGAACTTAAAAATATCTATAAGGCCATGAATAGGATAAGGACACAGAACAGGACCCTAAGGACATCATTAGGACCATAAGGACAGGACAGACCCCTAAGAACCAAAAGAACACAAATAGAATGCAAAACCTAAGAATAGGACACGCACGGACCAGAACCCCTAGGAAATAAACAAACACCGGAAATTACTTAATACCCCTACTACTATGCTAAGAAATACAGCAGCTGGCAAAGCCGCTATAGGACCCGCAAATACCTCTAATAGTGAAACAGTCGCCGTCTTAACCCCCTAGGAAGAGCTTGCAGCAGCTAATGCCAAAATTAAACGGCTTTAAGAGCTGCTTAAAACTAGAAACACCCCTATACCTAGCAAGGAGTTATTAGACACCTAGAGACTTGCTACGGTCCTTAAGGCCCTAGCCCAATATACAGCCTTAGCATTATTATGGTCCGCGAAGGTCGCGGACCCTCTATTGCTTACAGACGGAACTGACCCTATATTTAACAATTGGAAGCTTTAACTGTAAGACAAGCTCAACATTAATACAGACTACTTCCCTACTACCTAAGCTAAAATGGCCTATGTCTTCGGCCGTATTGGCGGGGACGCATAGACGTATCTATATCCGTAATATGCCCAGGACTTAGCAGACCCCTTCCTCTCTGGAGAAGAGATAATTAACCACCTGTCTTCCATTTATGAGGACCCCTATAAGATACAGAACGCCCGCCTTAACTATAAAGCCCTTAATATAAAAACAATAGAGACCTTCTTGGTTTTTTAGACCCGCTTTTTATACCTAGCCGGATAGGCTTGAATCCCCCAGGAAGATTTAATACCAGACCTCTTTAATAAGCTTACCCTGGACCTACAGCGCGCCATGCTGCTGGTTTATACTACTATACAGACGCTAAAGGAACTTACGGACTAGTGCCTAGCTATTAACCAGGGCCTCCGCCGAATTAAGGCACATGCTGAGCGGTATAAGACTAGAAGCTCTGCTAACTAGAACACAAGTACTATAAGAATAGGCCATAGCGCCCTAGTAAGATCTGCAATCCCTACGGCACCGACTATACCGCCTACTATTAACCTAGTAGCTAGCCGTGCAGCTAGCCCCGCGGCGGGTCCAGTGAATACTTAACCTATATATAATAACCCCTGTAGATAGGCCCTTAGCAATTAAGGAGCCTACTTCTTATACGGCCAGAAAAACCACTTTATAAAGGACTACCTAATAGCAGCAAAGATAAATAAGGTCCTATTAATTTAGGAGGATGGTATAGAGTTAGAAAAAGAGGAACCCTAGAGCAAGACTCCTCTCTAGGGTTAAAAGGAATTAATATGTTATATGTTAATCTAGGTTGGCTAGTTAGTAAAAGAAGCTGCACTATCCCTTATACTTTATTCCGCAATAGATATTAAGTTTTAACCTTTGCTTTGGCTGACTCTAGAGTAAATGCCTTTGCCTTAATAGACACACAGTGTACTATAAAGCTGGCTGACTTTTTAAATATACCCCTTAAAGAACTGCCTAAACTAATTCCTATTCGCGGGTATAACGGATGGATAGGACCACCTATTATAACTATCTTACGGATTTACCTCCGTGTAGACGGATAAAGGCAGTATAATATCCCCTTTCTTATTACAGACCTAGGAAGCCACGATATAATCTTAAAAAAAAAATAGCTAGCCTATCTAGACTTACAGCTTAACGTATGGAGTAGACGGCTTGTCTGGCCTAAAACCCTACCCCTAATACCTTCTTTTATAAAGGAAATTAGCATTATAATAGAAAACCTTGTGCGGCCATAGATAGACACCGTTTATTAGGCCGATGCTATGCGTAGGGACCAGGCCTTTAAGAAAGATGTACAGCTTAATCCGCAACAGGTCCGTATACTACGCCGCCCCTAAACTACTAACGTTGTACTGCCGACACTAGGGACCTAGAAAGCTAGTAATTAGCTAGATAAACTAGGCCCTATACAGCCGCAAAGAACAGTAAGGAATATTGGACGCCGTACTAAATAAATAGACTAGAAAGATAACCTACGGAAGATGGAATAGGAGCTAAGGAGGGTTGTAAGCCCTTAACCGCAAAATATAGTTTATAAAACGCCCGTAAAAAAACCTATAAACCTCCCACTAGTTAATATCTGCTGTATTGGGGCCATAGGGTTCTACTAGAACTTAAAACGGCCTAATACTATTGCCTTCACGACTAGCTTATATAAGATTAACCGGATAATTAAAGACAAGGAAGCCCTAGCCTGTGACTAGCTTAGTAGGGAAAGTAAGCTTATAGATAAGGAGCTAGTGGAACAGAAACTACCCTACCAATATTAGGAATTTAAGGACGTATTCTCCAAGGCGGCCTCTAATATACTCCCGCCTTACTAACCATATGACCACAAGATTAAGATTAAGCTAGATAAAGAAAACACCCTTAGCTATAGCCCCCTCCGTCAGCAGTCTACTAATAAACTATAGGCCACTAAATAGTACCTTATTAACAACCTTAATAAGGGCTTTATTAAGCCTAGCCAAGTCCTCTTTACTGCACCTATTCTCTTTGCAAAAAAGCCTAATAGCGGACTCCGTTTCTGCATTAACTACTATAAACTAAACTATATAACCCGCAAAGACCGATATCTACTGCCCTTACTTAAGGAAACACTAGCCTATATAAGTAAGGCTAAGATTTTTATAAAGCTTAATATCCGTTAGGCCTTTTACCGAATTAGGATAGACCCTAGATCTAAGGATCTTACTATATTTTGGACCTGCTATAGATTATACAAATATAAAGTACTACCTTTTGGACTGACTAATGGACCAGCTATATACCAGCGGTATATAAATAATGTACTCTTTAACTACCTTAATGACTTCTATATAGTATACCTAGATAATATTATAATTTACTCTAAGGATAAACTGGAATATAAGGGACACGTCTGTAAAGTCCTACAACGGCTCCGTAAAGCCGGTCTCTAGGCTAATATTAGAAAATTAGAGTTTAGTGTTAAACGTATAAAGTACCTAGGATTTATTATTAGTATAAATGGAATTAAGGCAGACCCAGAAAAAACGGCCGTAATTAATTAATAGAAACCCCTAAGGACTGTAAAGGGAATATAGTTATTCTTAGGCTTCTGCAACTTCTACCAACGCTTTATTAAGAATTATAGCAGAATTATGTGGCCTCTAAGCCGCCTTACTAAAAAGACTTAACCCTTTTATTTTAATGCTGTGTGTAAACAGGCTTTTAACGAACTTAAGAAACAGCTAATCTCTACTCCGTTACTGGCCCATTTTCACCTAGAATGGCCCTTAAGGCTAGAAACGGATGCTTCTAATAGTGTAATAGCTGCTGTATATCCCTAGAAACAGCTAGATGGAGAATGGCACCCTATTATATACTATTTAAAAACTATAATAGATGCTGAGTTAAATTACCATATTCACGATAAAGAAATGCTGGCTATTATCTCTAGCTTTTAGCACTGGCGTGCGTAGCTAGAAGGGACCCCTAAACCTATTTAAGTAGTCTCAGATTATAAGGCTTTGGAATACTTTATAATAACTAAAGCCCTTACGGCCTGGCAGGCACGCTAGGCGGATATCCTATTATAGTTTAACTTCCTAATTATGTACAGGCCAGGCGTAATAAACCGTGCGGATGCTCTTATAAGGCGTAAACAGGACCTAGATAACCAGACGGCTGTGAAGATTTTATTATAGACCTAGACACTACTATAACTAGAGCACCTTAACCCCTGGATATAGGCAGAACTAAATATAGATCCTTTAGACGCTGAGATATATCCCGTTAACTCTATAGAACTTAACCTTATTAATAAACTGCTGTAGGTAAACTATACGGCCCCTTTTCTATAGGAGTACCGCGAAAAGGTAAAGGATGCTACTAGCCTATGGTCCCTTAAAAACGGGCTACTTAAGCACTAGAAATGGCTGGTAGTGGCAGAGGAACAGAATTTACGGACTTAGCTTATTGCTAAAGCACATATTTAGGTCTCTACGGCCCACCTTAGAAAAAATAAGACCTATAGAATTATTGGCAACCGCTACTACTGGCCCAGAATGGTTATGGATATTAACCGCTATATACAGAACTGCAACAACTGCCGTAGGTCTATAATTTCATAAGATAAGACCCCAGGGCTATTAAAGCCACTCCTAATACCAGAACGCCCCTAGCAGCATATCTCTATAGACTTTTATAAGTTACCTACAGACCGCAATGGATATGATATAGTTATAATTCTAGTTAACCGCTTTAGCAAGCGCCCGTTCTTAATCCCCTATTATAAGAATATTGATGCTAAAGAGGCGGCCTAACTGTATATCCACTATATCTACTAAATTTACGGACTATTAGATACTATTATATCTAACTACGGGCCGTAGTTTATATTAGCCTTCTAGAATAAGTTTACCTGGATCCTAGGTATTAGGCTAAAGCTCTCTATAGTATACCACCCCTAGACAGACAGTTAGACGGAGATTGTAAATTAATACTTAGACCAGAGACTCTAGCCCTTTATTAACTACTTTTAGGATAACTAGGGCAAACTACTACCTATAATGGACTACGCCCAGGTAACCCTACCCTATAACTCTATGGGGTTTGCACCTATTTAGCTAGAAATGGGATACTTACCCTATATAAGCTTTAACTAGGAGAGACCAGAAGGACCATAGACTGTGTATAAAAAACTATCTTATAAGGAAGCATAGTAGTATGCTAGACGCTTAGAAGAAGCATAGGTAGTAGCCTATAAGAACCTAAAGAAGGCCCAGAAATTAATAAAATAGTAGGCAAATAAGCACAGGCGCGAGCCTGACTTTACTGTAGGCAATAAGGTCTGGGTTATAATAAAGAACTAGAAAACAGAACGGCCTAGCCGTAAGCTAGACTATAAGATGGTAGGACTATATAAGATCCTTAATAAAGAAGGCAACTTATATAAGGTTAAACTCCCAGACTTAATTAAAGTCCACCCTGTTTTCTTACTAGATAAGCTATAGAAAGCTATAAATAACCCACTACCTAGATAAAAGAATAAGCCTCCACTACCAATTTAAGTTAATGACGACGATAAATAGGAAGTTAATAAAATACTAGCCTATAAACTAGTATAAGGAACGCTAAAATACTGTGTCTAATGGAAAGGTTACAATCTAGACCCAACCTGGTACCCTACTTAGAACTTTATAGGTTGCCCCTAGAAGCTTAAAGAGTTCTATAACTAATACCCTAATAAGCCAAGACCTCCAAAGTATCTAGACGAGTGGATGGAGTGCTAGTATAGCAAAGATGATAAGCTACCTGTTAAGCATACAGATAAGAACACCCCACGGATATACAAAGCCTGAGGGCAGGCTTTTTTGGAGGGGGGGGTAATGTTACGGCGCTGGTGGAAAACGGTGGATTATGGTAGACGTTATGGTAGACGCAGAGTCACGTGAGCCCACATAACTCGCGGATTGTATAAGACTTCGAGCGACGCTGCCCTTCTTCTCCTTTCCTTTCTCTAGCTTTGGATCCTCGTTTATAGACAATCCAATCGTACAGGCTTGCGCGACCCTCTTGCCGTGCTCGTGCCTCGATTGACCGAGTTGCTAATAAGCTTAGTATAATATAACGGCTCGCACAAATGCCTCTAAACCGAAGCTTGTGGATTGCTATCTAATAAAGATACTAAGCTAAGGAGAAAGAAAGGTGGCCGCAAGGGCTTATATAAATAAATAGGTAGCGCGGGCCGCTAAGGCGCTAATAGTAGATAAGCTAATAGTAGGTGAGCAAACAGTAAGAAACAGTACTAGACAGTATTAGATAGTATACTAGGTGGCAGAATATGGCAGAATTTAGTAGGTAACGCGCTCTAGCACCGTTATAATTACAACTTAGTATATAAATACGCGAGTATATAGATACGCGGGGACGTACTAACGTACTGACGTACTTAGTACATTTCTTAGGCGCAGTACTATGTATTTAAAGGACCACAGTCCCTACCTAGATAGTTCTACTCTTTATAGTAAATCTTAGAATATAATTAGAGTTAATCTGTTAGGCAACCACTCTACTAGTTATTATTACGTTATTAACTTCTTGTTTACCTATATACCTAGCCTAATAATAGGTCCACCGTGGTATTTCCTATAGGGCTTCGTTATATATTTACTACTAAGGTTATAGTATTAATAAAGTGGAATAATATACCACCGAAAACACTAGTTACGACGCTATTAACGGCAGTAACTACCTTAAGGTTAGGTAAGGATACTAGTATAAGTAATACTAACTCGCAACTAGTTACGGTTGGATAATTATAAGAAATGGTTAACCAATTAACAGATAATAATTAGATACTTAAAGAGCAAATTAATGGAATTGGAGTAGTAAAGGTTAAGCTACTATTGGTTAAACAATTCTTAGGTAAAAAGTTAAAACTTAAAGGGTTCCTTATATATATGCGCTTTAAGGTAATGCAAAAAGGCATAAAGCTTACTATATTAATAGATTAAGTAGTTTACGCGGAATTGTTTCTAATAGGAAAAGTACTTAGGTGGTTTAAATCTTACCTTATTAAGATATAGGAACACGGATAGGCAACCACTAACCTAAAGGTTAAGTATATATTCTTAAGTTATAAAGGGTTTGCGAATTAACTTACGCAAATATTTAAAGGCCTTAAGGTAACAACTATAGTAGAATAAAAGCTTTAGAACCTAGTATAATGGACTTTAGCAATTAAGTATATAATATAGTTTTAGACGCTTGCTATATAGATAAAATAGAACAATAGGGCGCTTATAGCATAGTATAAATAGGGACTTAAGGCGAAAGTTTATAATGTAATTATCCTAATATAGAACACGGACACATTAATAGAACTAATAGATTAAGCAATTAAGATTAATAATATAATCTATTAGAGAAAATAGGCTAAAAAAGGTTAAAATAGAGTTCTATAGTGGTATAAGGCGTAGAGTATGTAATAACAAACCTAGAAACTATAGAATGGCGGACTAGAGCTAATGGACCTAAGCGGTATTAGAGAATCTAAGAAGTGGAGTAAGAAACTGTCGAGGCTGGTACTTGACGAGGTGCAGCGGAGGTATAAGGGAATTAGATACGTATATCAAGATATATAGATAAAGTTGTTGTATATATTAATACTATTCTACAGGTGGATTCTGGTGGATTTTATACTCGCTTAGCTTATATAACTAGCACACATAACTACCCCATAACTAGTTAGTTATAGACAACGACTAATACACCCCTTTATATTTAACTAACTTAATACTCTAAATAGGCTTAATTAATCTTAATAACCTTTAACCTTAGCTGCTTTATGAACTTCGCATAACTTGCAGCCAAAAGAGGTTTAGTTAGACTATTAGCTACCATCTCTAAACTAGCAATATACCATAGATTAACTATTCCCTTTGCAACGTGCTCTTGAATAAAGTGGTGTTTAATATTAATATGCTTTGTATAACAGGACTAGCCTAGTTACAGTAGGAATGTCTCAGTAAAACACTCGATAGATAAACTTGACGCCTTGATCAACTTCTGCCAAGTTCTGCCAGATCAATCGAATTCTACTAAAGTCCGTCCGCGTGCGCACGTGCGCACGCATCGACCAAGACCCCTAACTATTTAATTATAAGATTCTCTAGTTATTCCTTTCTCTTCTTTACGCAATGTCTTGTTCTCTTCAAGAGCTATATACCCTTAGATTTAGATAGAATTTATATTATTCCTTTAAATCTTCCCCAAAGCCTCTTCGCGCCCTTACATTATGTTGCGTTAAAAAAAAAACTACTATTAAAATGGCAAACGAACCCAAATCCTCTTTGATAACTATGAGTATTATATCCCTAGTTAGGGAATAGTTGACTATAATGCAACAGTCCTTTATAGATGCCTTAGCTTAGTAGTGGGCTGCACTAAAAGCCCAGTATTAGCAATTAATGGAAGCACTCCGCGAAGAACTCTGTAACGTCTAAGCATTTATATTAGAGACCCCAATACCGCCTATAAACAAAATCAACATAACTGTATCCGAACCTAGCCCCTTAAACACGAACTTTAAACCAGTAATGGTAACTTAACCCATATCTATAATGAATTTAATACCTGTTATAAAATCCAAAAAGCTCCCTAATCCTCTAATGTTTAATGGAAATTAAAATAACCTACGTCCCTTTATAACCAAGCTCCATCTTAAACTCTTAACAAACTACAACTAATACCCCACTAAAGCTAGCAAAATTAGCTATAGAATGTCTTGTTTAAGTAAGGACGCTGCATAAACTATAGATCCATTCTTCCATAATAGCACCTTTGTTAGTTTTAAAATCTTTATCTCCCTATTAAAATTAACGTATAATGACACCAGCCGCGAACACACAGCTGTTACTAAACTTAAAAACCTATAATAACGGAACCAAGAATTTACCAGCTTCTTTTTGGAATTTTTAGGCCTTATTGGCGAACTGGATTAGAATAAAGCTGCTAAAGTCGCTACTCTTTAACAAGCTATTTTGGATGAGATTAGAGCCTAGTTAGTAGGCAGGGAACTGCTAAAAGACCTGCCTAAATTCGCTATAATGTGTTAACGAATTAATAAGGACCTTTAATATAACAAATAAACTCGTTCTCTAAAGCCAACTACGCCTTATATTTAAAACTCTATAAAACCAATATATACCCCAAAACGCGATCCCTCTCCGAACCTAAAAAGTCCTATATATAACCCTATGGACCTTAATACCACTCAATCTTATATACCCTTAGGAACCAATAAATAAAGAACTTAAGCCATAAACAGAGAATGCTTTGGATGTGGTAAAAAAGGATATATTTAAAGGAATTACTAAACTTACCCTTTTAAAAAAGTCCGCCGTAGTTCCTCCTGGTCTTTAAATCGCACCCACTCCTTAAATTATACTTATTCTTTAAGCCATACTTACTCCTTAACCTATACTTATTCCACAAATTATACCTAGTTGTTATAAAGCATCTTACCCTTAGCTAACTTAGAAAACAAATCGTCCTAGGGCCAAGTCGCGCCTTAGGATAAGAAGTGGAAGAGTATAAGTATCTAGGCTCTTCCAGCGCTGATACACAATATAACTCCCTTAATATACTTGGCGAAATTCAAACACTTAGAAAATAGAAGGAGGTATGAATTCTTATAGATAGCGGAGCCACTAGTATAGGCTTTATTAATATGAACTACGTAAAAACCTAATACCTAAATTTAAAGAAACTTAATAAGCCCTAAGGCCTATAAGGCTTTAACGGTAAACCCTTAATATATGGCGAATTAACGCACTACGCTTTTATAAAAATGCGGATAGGCAAATACCTTAAATATATTTCTTTATTTATAACACCCCTAAAGCAATATAAGATAATACTTAGACATAGATGGCTAAAACGATATAACCCTTTAATTAGCTGGGTTAAAGAAATACTAAAATTCTGCACAACCTACTGCTGAAGTTATTACTTAAAATACCACCAACCCTATAAACATTCATAAGATTATTTAAATTTAATATAATATAAACTGCCCCTACTATAGACCCCAAACTAAAACGATACGGCTATGACTACCAATAGTAGTAAAGAATGCGAAGACATTACGCCAAAACCTCTTAAAATTCATATAATACAAGCCGCACCTTTTATTTTGTTAGCACGAAAATAAGACTATGAAATCTTCGCTATAACTATAGAAGATATTAAGAAAGTACTAAAACTAAAGCAATATATTAACCCTTAACCTCTTATGCCTAAAGAGTACCATAATCTAATTAACAAGTTTAAGAAAAGATTTGCAAACCAACTACCCCCGTATTAGGATGTATATGATTTTAAGATAAAACTTAAACCTAATATAACACTAAAGTTTAGACCACTATACGGTATGTTATAGGAAGAACTGCTTATAATATAACAATACCTTAATAAGCATCTAGAAAAAGGATTTATTCGCCCTAGTTAATCTCTATTTGCCTTACCTATATTATTTATTAAAAAGCCAGGAGGAGGCTTAAGATTCTATATTAATTATTAAGCTCTAAATGTAATTACGATTTGAAACTAATATCCAATCCCCTTAATCTAAGAGACGCTTAACCGCCTAGTAAAGGCACAATATTTTATAAAGCTTAATATAGTCGCTGCCTTTAATCGAATTCGCGTCCAAGAAGGAGATAAGAAGTATATAGCCTTTTGTATATAATAGGGACTCTTTAAATACCTAGTAATACCATTTGGTATAAAGAACGGTCCTAGTACATTTTAGCAATATATTAACAATACGCTTTATAAATTCCTTAATGTATTTATTACCGTGTATATTAATAATATCTTAATCTACTTGTCTTTGCTTTCTAAGCATTAAAAACATATCCAAATAGTCCTTAAACGTTTGCGAGATGCGGGTTTATAATGCGATATTAAGAAATACAAGTTCTATGCGTCCGAAGTCATGTACCTAGGCCTAATTATATTCCATAACAGAATTAAAATGGACCCTAAGAAGGTCGCTGCTATTATAAACTAGGGAAGCCCTAGTAATATATAAGACATTTAAGGATTTCTAGGATTTGCAAATTTCTACTATTAATTTATTAACCACTTCTTAAAAATCGCCTAACCGTTAGTAAACTTAATAAGGAAGAACATAAAATTTAAATAGACTGCTAGATATAAATAAGCTTTTAATAATTTAAAACAATGCTTTATAACCACCCTAATTCTTGCTTACTTTGACCTTAACCTTAAATATATTATTAAAACAGACTCGTCTAATTATGCCCTAGGGGGAGTGTTATCACAGTATAATAAGAATGGTAAGCTGTATCCAGTAGCCTTTCTCTCCTAAAAGCTCGCCCCTGCCGAATTAAACTATGAGATATATAATAAGGAACTACTTATAATTATTAAATGCTTTAAATAATGGCGTCTAGAACTTAAAGGATTGTTATTCCTAATACGCGTATTAATGGACCACAAGAACCTATAGTATTTTATAACTATAAAGCAATTAACGCAACGCCAAATTCGTTGAGCCGAATACCTCTTATAATTTAACTTTAAGATTACGTACTAACTGGGTAAACTTAATTAAAAGCCTAACATATTAACATAATAATTACAAAACCTACCTATAAACGCTTTGGATAAATGGATTACAAATTAATTATGGATCCTATTGCCCCTTAAATATTTTAAGAAACTACGTCCTATATTTCTAGATATGGAACTTAACAGAAACGAATTAGAAATTAATAAATAGAAAATAGAAATTAATAAGCTAATAGAATACAAATATAAGAACGATGTATAGATAGCAGATATAATAGAAGCGATTTAAACAGAAAAACAATAGTATAAAGATATTATACTCGCCAAATGCGAAATTCGTAACAATTAACTATACTATTAATAGAATATGGTAGTCCCGAATTCCGAACCTTTGTAATTCAAGATACTTGAATTTATATACAACTCTCCTATAGCGGGACATCCTAGCTGTGCGAAAACGTACAAGATAGTCTAACAAGCATATTACTGGCCTATAATGCACGACTATATGCGAAAATACGTTTAAGCATATAGAACGTGTGTTTGTGGAAAGACTTTTTATATAAAGAAATAAAGAGTACTCTAACCATTATTAATTCCAATGCAAAGATGGCGTAATATCTTAATTAACTTCGTGGTAGATTTACCTAGTAGCAATGGATTTATAAATATTATAGTAGTAGTTAACCGCCTTATAAAAATGCGATATATAATTCCTATAGACTTAATTAATATTATCTTAGTAGCTAAATGTTTTATTAAACACGTCTTTAAGCTACATAGACTCCCTAACTTAATAATATCCAACTATGGAAGCCAGTTTGTTTTAGACTTCTAGCAAGCTCTATATAAACAATTAAGCATACAAACACGACTCTTAACTGTATTTTATCTAGAGATAGATGGTTAAACCGAAATTACAAACGTGATTATAGAATAATACCTATAAATATACTGCTCCTACCTGTAAGACAACTGGGAAAAGTGGCTGCCTTTAGCTAAGTTTACTGCGAATAATATAATAAACAAATTAATAGGTATAACGCTGTTCTACGCAACCTACGGACAAGACCCTTAACTTAGATTTAAACTATGACCTAAAATTAATGTGATAGGACCCATAATTAAACAGATTTAGTTAATTAATATACACAACTTTGCTGATTAAATAAAGCAGTTAACGGAACTACTACAAAGTAAATTAATGTACGCTTAAATGGTATAGAAATAGCATGCAAATAAAGGATAAGCTCCCGCATGGGACTTTAAAGAAGGTAATATAGCTTACCTAAATACATAAAATATAAAGACTTAATGGCCCTTAAAGAAACTCAATTAGAAGTTTGCGGGCCTATACTAAATTAAAAAGAAACTAAGCCCATACGCCTATAAGCTTAAACTGCTAACTGAGATAAAAATACACCTAATATTTTACATAAGCTTACTGCAACCTTTAAAAGGTAAACCTTTAACTTGTGAAATACCGCCGCCACCTCCCGTAATTGCTGACAATAGTAACGGTTCTTACTTTATTAACTTAATTAATAATATGCGATAGAAAAAATAATCTAAACAATTTAAACTTCTTATTAAGTGGGAAGGATATAAAACACAAACCTAGGAAACCTATAATTAGATTAAGGCCAACGCGCCTTCCTTAGTAAAAGAATTCCATAAGGACCATCCTTTACGGCCTACTCTGGCTAGATGGACACGATATAAAGGTAAATAACTGCCACCCAACACGAATACACGAAACTCAAATTTAAAAAGAACTTGAAATAAGTTATAATATTTATAACACAATTACGTGACATGCAAGATATTAAGGAACTTTAACCAGCGGTTAAAGTTGTCTAATTAGTTAGATCTGCCTTGCCAAGACTACTACCTAACGCAAAAATACAACACGCGATAAAAAAATTATAAACTCTTAACTAAATTGAATTATTTTGAACCTTTGGTTAAAAGGGGGGGTATTGTAACAGGACTAGCCTAGTTACAGTATGAATATCTCAGTAAAACACTTAATAGATAAACTTGACGCCTTAATTAACTTCTGCTAAGTTCTACCAGATCAATTAAATTTTACCAAAGTCCGTCCGCGTGCGCACGTGCGCACGCATTGACCAAGACCCCTAACTATTTAATTACAAGATTCTCTGGTTATTCCTTTCTCTTCTTTACGCAACGTCTTGTTCTCTTCAAGAGCTATATACCCTTAGATTTAGATAGAATTTATATTATTCCTTCAAATCTTCCCCAAAGCCTCTTCGCGCCCTTACACTTTGTCTATTAATGAAACTTGGGGTTTTTAGCCAAGCTTAAGAAGCCCTAATTGTCACTATATAGGTGTACTGACTTAATATCCGCACCTAAGTATATTATCTGGCCCATAATCTGCTTTAGCTAAAGTACTTCGGACACGGCTTTAGCTAGAGCGTAATACTCTGCCTTAGTAGTAGACTGCGCTACTATCTGCTATCTCTTTGACGAGCATGATATAACTCTACTAGCGAAGAAGTATATATTCCCCAAAACGGACTTCCGTGTTGACTTGTTACCTGCGAAATCCGCATCGCAATATCTGTAAAGGAGTGTCTTTGGATTACCTATATACCCCTAGTATTTAATTCCTAGGAGCTTTGTGCCTTGCAGGTATTAAAGTATCTAGTCTATAGCTTTTATATACTGCGGAGAGGGGTTTGACAAGAATTGTGATGGTATAGAGACTTTATATACGATATCCGGTCTGGTTTGGATTGCTAGATATATTAGGGAGCCGATCTTTAATCTGTAAAGCTTAGTATCTTTAACCGTTGCTTGCCCGTCAAAGGGTACTATAAATTTAGTAGCTCCAGCTACTATTAGTATATTAACTAGATGACAATTCTCTATACTATATTGTTTAAGGATCTTGCTGATATATACATCCTGGCATAGGGTAATTATCCTTTTTTTCCTGTTTTAAGTTATTTTTACCCCTATAAAGTATTCTGCAGGGCCTAAGTCCTCCATCTTAAATCTTCTTATTAAACTCTTCTTTAGAGCCTTAATCTTGGCCTTATCTTTGCTGATAATTAACATATTGTTAATATATATAACGATCAGAATTCCTGTTGACTTGTTAATATATATATATTGGTTGCTGGTGCACGCTTTAAACCCTAATTGCTGAAGCGCAGAGGCTAATTCCTTCTACTATAGTTAAGGTGCCTGTTTTAGACCATATAGCGCTTTTAGGAGCTTGCATGCCCATTTAGATGCATTCTTTAAGATCTCCTTATTGATTTCCTAGTTAGGTGGTACTTCTATATAGATATTTGTGTTAGTGGTTAAGTTTAGGAAGGCTCCAACTATATCTATCTACTTAATTTCCAAGTTAAATAGAGCTGTGAGGGTGACTGCCAGCTTCCATATAACACTTTTGCATACTCCCGCGAATGTTTAGTTAAAGTCCTTTTTATACTACTGCCTAAACCCTTTAATAACCTATCTCGCCTTCCACTTTAGGATCTTGCCGTCTCTATCCCTCTTTGTCTTTAGGATGAGCTTTCCTAGCAGTACCTTAATACCCTTTAGCAGCTCTAATTGTCTTAGAAGCTTCTAGGTTCCTTTGTAAACTAGGCCTTAATACTCCTTTTTAATTGCCTTCTTCTATTCTGGCTAATTAGGTCTCGTCTTTGCCTCCTTAATTGTCTTAGGATCATTATAGATTGACAACACTAGGCCAGCTGCATATGCAGTGTAGAATGCTATATTTAATTTAGAGTTAAAGCTTAATTTTAGCTTTAATTATCAAGCGGCTTATTAAGTCTCTCTACTAAGCTCTAGGTTTAAGATATAGACCTTATTCTTTAAACCTCTAGGTTGACCCCTTAACTTAGGTGCCGTTTTGGTTTTAACTCTCTCCTAAGTAGTCTCCGGCATTGATTTAGTATTACATTCCAATTTGGGTTTGATATTGGAGTTAATATCTAGTTGCTCTAAATCCTTATTAATTTAAAGCTTTGGCGTAATGGCCTTTTTAAGTGCTAATTAGGGTTAATGCTTAATATTTCTAGGCATGTTGGGAACTCTCTAATAAATTAGGTTACTATCTTATCAATCCTAATTCTTAGTGCTCTCACCCCTATTTCCAGTAGGTACCAGAATATTAGTATTATCTTTTAATAGGGGCTTTGTGATTAAGCCTCCTTTATTAAATCTAATATTTAAGGATTGTATAATCCTATTTTCAGCGGGTCCTTTTCTTAAAGATATATATACCTTAAAGATATGGCTTTCTTTATAGCCTATGAGGATTCCTACCTTGGCCCGTGCGGCAACCTTCTGGCTAATAATTTGGCGCTTCTTTGGTATTTGGATATATGTCTTACAGCTAAGTACCCGTAGATAAGCTACGGATGGTCTGTTGTCTTAATTCGGGTAAAACTTATCCATAAAGGCTTTATACGGGGTCTTGCCCTTTAATAAAGAGGTAGCTGTTTAATTGGTAATTAGTACCATTAACTTGAATATTAGTGGCTAGAGGAACTGTGGAATGTCTATATTAATTATCGCGGTTTGTGTACGCTCGCAGAGAATACCGATTGTTTATTTAGAAGTGCCGTCTTGCTCTAGGTTGTATGGTATAGTAAGCTTTACTACCTGCCCTAGATTATCTATAAGCTTAGCTAGCTTCTTTAGGCTGTATTCTTTACCCCCATCTATGCGCCATTTTTTAATAACTCTTCCAAATTAAGTCTTTACTATCTTTTGGTATTTAACCAGAGCGTTATATACGCTATTCTTTAACTTATGGAAGTAAGCCTACTGAACTAAAGTTACCTTCTTAGTAAATACTATGGCATACTTCTTCTTTCCAATGCCTTAAGGGGTAATTATTACCACGTTAATATGTACTTTGTTAAACACCCACAGATTTTATATTTTAGCGTGTCTTTATATATGCCTTATGGCTTTTCCTTTCTCGTATAGGTTATAGAGCCTTAAGTCTTCGTCCTCCTGTTATATAGCGCTCAGCTCTTCCTTCTTAAGGGTTATACCTTTAACTAATTTAAAGGTCTTCTGTATATTCTTAAGGCCAAGATGGCTAAAGCGACAATGCTAGAGTTGAATCAATATCTCTAATAGCTTCTTTTGTGTAACTGTAGGGAATGCGTATATATGGGGTGCTTTAATAATTATTATATCTTCGTTAAATTGGAATATGCCAAGGCCTTCTTTATTAACTATAAGGTTTCTATTTTTAATTCAAATATTACCCCTACCTAGGATCTTTCTAGCTCTAAAGATATTAATGCTATAGTTTGGTAGATACTGCACCTTGCTAAGGTTTAATATATGCGTCTCTCCTATATCTATAGTATAGATAATTATCCTCTTGCTAAAGCCAAGCGGCGTAGCTTCTCTGTTACGGACAGCTTAAGTACGATGTTACGACTACTTAGAGAAGAGTCGGAGGAAGCTAATTGGTTAATATAAGCACGGTCTAGGATGGAGCCGGTGGAACCATATAATAAGGAATGGTAAGCGAGTTATATAATGTTATACGTGGTATACACAGTGTACAAAGTATACGTCTACGTACAATATATATAACACGTACCTTACGTATAAGAGAGGATTTCTTAGGAGTATGGTTGTGTATTTAAAGGACCTTAGTCCCTACCGTAAATAGTTCTCTCCTTGTAGTAAATCTAAGAATACAATTAAAGTTAATCTGTTGGGTAACCACTCCACTAGTTATTATTATATTATTAAATTGTTCTTACCTATATACCTAGCCTAATAACAGGACCCACTATAGTTCTTGCTATAAGGTTCTGTTATACATTTACTACTAAGGTTATAGTATTAAATAAGGTCGAATAACATGCCACCTAAAGCACTAGTTGCGATGCCATTAACGGCAACAACTACCTTAGGATTAGGAGACACTAGTATAGCAGATATGGACTTATAAGTGGTTACAAAAGGTCAGTTACAGGAAATGGTTGATCGCTTATTAGATAATAATAGGATACTTAAAGAACGTATTAATGGAATTGGAGTAGTAAAGGTTAAGTTACCGTTAATTAAACGATTCTTAGGAGAAAGGTTAAAACTTAAGGGATTCCTTACGCAAATGCACTTTAAGGTTATGTAGGAAGGAGCAAGGTTGGTAACACCTACAAATTAAGTAGTATACGCAGGATTGTTCTTAACAGGAAGAGTACTAGAATGGTTTAAACCTTACCTTATAGAGATATAAGTTAGCGGTATAACAACTACTAACTAAGACATATAATTTATATTTACTAGTTGGAACGGGTTTGCAGAGAGACTAATACAGATGTTTAGAGACCTGGAAGTATTAACTACAGCGGAACAAAAGCTTTAAAACTTAGTATAATGTTCTTTAGCAATAGAGTATACAACACAGTTTTAGACACTTATAATATAGGTTAAGTAGAATAACAAGGCGCTTATAGCATAGTATAAATAGGGACTTAAGGCTAAAGTCCAGGACGTAATTATCCTAATAGAAGATACGGATACTCTAAGGGAGTTAATAGATTAGTTAATAAAGATTAATAATAGGATCTACTAAAGGGAACAGGCTAAGAAGGGTTAAGATAGAGTTCCATAGTTATATAAGGCATAGAGTGCGCAATAACCAACGCAGAGCTAAAAACTATAGAATGGCGCAGAGCTAATAGACCTAAGCGGTACTAAAGAAACCTAAAGGTGGGAAAAGAAACTATAGAAACCTAGAGGTTAAGGATTAAGTAATTGTAGGACTAGGAAGCAGAGGCTAAACCAGGGATTTTAGTAGTAAAAGATATTTAGGCGGACTCTATAATAAGAAAAATGGTTTAAAAATAGAGCTTATATAAATTACAAAAAACAGGGTTATTTCACCAGAGACTATAGAGGTGGTTAGAGTAACTACGCGGTAAAGGGCACTAGGTTGTTAGAGTATAATAATGCGGATATAGGAGTATTGCGCGGGACCAAGGAGTATTTAATTAAACACTTTACGTTTTATTATAACAACGCATGCCAAATTTATAAGGACGCTAAGTATAGCGTAAGCTATTGGCCATAAGAGCTAGAGTTAAGAGGGCTTAAGGGAACCAGAGAGTTAGATAAAAAATAGGATTAACTCTATAAGCTAAATTAAGATGTTATAGTAACGTGTAGACAAAGATTAGCAACAATAACAATAGAGTTAAAGTACTTATTAATTAACAGTAATAAGGAAGAAAAGGAGGCTAACTAGGAGCACTTATACCTTAATAATATAATAAAAGTAGAGACTGAAGCCACTACAAAACGCGGATTAGTAACGGGTATTATAACACCGTTAGATACAGCATCCATTGCTTTATAAGACGGAAGGAGTAATATCTAGAGACAATTAAGCAAGCAAACAACTACTAGTGCTAGCTCACCACTTATAAAAGGCAAAAGGCCACAGGTCCAAGATTCTTAAGAAGAAATAAAAAAGGCTCCAGACTTATAAGACGCAATAAGGACAGCTTAAGAACCCACAACAAACAAAAACCAATGGGAAAGAGCAGTAACTTAATTTAGTAATAAATAAATAAGTATAGGACGCAAGTTCCGAAACTATAAGTTTAGGGAACAAATAAGAACGTTAGCAATTCTAGGTAAATACAGTATTTAGCCTAAAGATTAAAGAATCGATACTAAGATTAAGAAGTAAAACAACTTCAAGAATCTAGCTGCAAGACATAGAAAATAAGAAACTATGGATAAGTTTAGGTAAAGAATTATTATATAGCAAGAGCAAAAGCTAGACAAAAGGTTAGCTATACTAGGTTATATAAGGGACAAAGCACCTATATAAAGAATTACTAATAGGCCTAGTACAGGGACGCCTAGAGTAAAGTAGTTAGAAAAACTGGAATAAGAAAAGGATCTAGACATTCTAGTTAGGTTTAAAGAAAGACATACTAAAGAATATTACAATATAGCAATAACAAGGTACTTTTATACTAATAGACTATATATACTAAACCAGTTATATAGAAAGTGGTATAGGCAATAACATAATAATAAATAGGAAGACTTTTATATATAACTAGACAAAAAGGTAGTCTAAGACCAACCTATTACGGAAAAACGCATAAGTTACATTAAAGGAGCATTAGTTATAATGTTAAGGAACCTAAAAAAAGGATCCAGGGACTGGAGAGAAGAGTAATAAATCTTAGTACCCATAGTAGAAATACCAGTAGTTAGGTTAACCAGGTATTAGTTTAAACTTAAAGATAAAAACAAGCTAAGAGTTAACCTAAGTCACCTAGCGTATTATACACTATCGTGGATAGCTTATATGGATAATATATGCAACATACATAAAGTACTAAAGGATAAGAACCAGAAATACCTAGTAAGGATATATTAGGCACTAGAAGAAAAACGGTTTAGGGACGCCAAGTATATACATAGATAGCACCCAGTAGAAGTATAGAGTTAAGGGGACCTTATACTTTAACCCGGAAGATTCCTTATAGAAGAATACCTAGATAAATAATAGTGGTAGGACTGTCTAGAGAACACTTATCTATAGTATATAGAGGAAAAGAAACAAACTAAGTATTAGCTAAAAGTGGACTAAGTATAAATAGGATCTAGCAGCTAATAGTTAGGAAAAGGGGAGGCCTATAGGACTAGAGGGAACTAGTAGTAAAGCCTTAAACCCTTAAGGGAATTTAAGAATAACACCTAAATTTACAAATTAAGTGGCAAGATTAATAATTTAAAGTACTAATAGACAGTGGAGCAATAAGAAACCACATATTACCAGCAGCAGTGGAAAGGATAGGGTTACTATATAGATAAAAGAAACACCTATATCTACTTATAATAATTTTAGAAGACCAGATAGCCTATAGAGGAGGCATTATTAATCTTAAAATAGGACCTATTTAGTTAACTATTAAAGGGAGACAGGTTAGAATGTCTTTTAATATCCTACTATTAGGAAAGAACGAGGTGATACTAAAAATACCTTAGTTATAGGAATACAATCCAAAGATTAATTAGGTTATAGGTTAGGTCAATATTAAAAATACTTAATAATATAAAATGTAATTATAAACCAAGTTGGTATAGTACTAAGTTGGAGCGACATATAAAGAGACTAAGTAAGGCTTAAGTTATATACCAAAGAGATACCATAAGTATAGTAAAAAGTTATAGTTACTAGAAAGTGAAAAGCTGTTAAAGCATATAGTATAGGACTATAAAATAGAGTTAGAACTAGAAATAAGTCTAAGGTTCTTTCTAATCTATAAGCTTACTAAAACTAAGTTAGTAGCGCTTAAAGAGTTTATCTAGAAAAACTTAAGAAAGGGATACATTAGACTGTTATAGTTATTAGTAGAATATCTAGTACTATTCATCCTAAAGAAAAACGGAAAACTTAGGATGTGTATAAACTATAGATAGTTAAACAGCATTACCAGAAAGGATATGTATTCTTTACCCTTAATTAGCAAAATCTAAGACCAGATAGGTAACGCAAAGATCTTTACGAAGATAGATCTAAGGTAGGCGTACTATTAGATTAGAATTAAGAAAGGTAACAAATAAAAGGCAGCTTTTAGGTTAAAGAAAGGACTATATAAACCATTAGTTATGCAATTTAGGCTTATAAACGCACTAGCAACGTTCCAAAAGTAAATTAATAGTATATTAGAAGAACACCTTAATAAGTTTGTTATAGTATATCTAGATAATATTATTATCTACTTAATAAGTAAAAAAGAACATAGAGAACACGTTAAGTGGGTTTTAAAGAGACTATAAGAAGAATAGATGCTAGTAGCAATTAAGAAATACAAGTTCTTTATAAGGAAACCCAATTTTATAGGATTTATTATTAAACTAGGAAAAATCAGCATAGACCCAAAGAAAGTTAAAGCCATAGTAAGTTAGCAAGAACTAGAGAACGTTACGTAGTTAAGGTTGTTTCTAGGGTTTTACAACTACTATAGGAGGTTTATTATATAGTAGTTAAAAAACATTAAGCCGTTTACAAGGCTAATAAAGAAAGAGAAACTATGGGTATAGACTAACAAGCAAAGGAAGTTGTTTAAAAAACTTAAGGAGTTATTTACCTAGGAACTAATCCTTAAGATCTATTAACCAAAGTTAGAAACGGTTATTAAGACAGATGTATTAGACTTTATACTAGAAGCATATTTACTACAAAAGCACCAAAACGCATAGCATCCAGTAGCGTATTATAGTTAAAAGATAATACTACTAGAACTAAACTATAACATTTACAACAAGGAGTTATTAGGTATAGTTACAGTATTAAAGAAATAGAGAGCATTCTTATAAGGCATAGAGGAACTATTTATAGTTAAGACGGACTATAAGAACCTTATAGGATTCCTAATAATAAAGGAACTCAACCAAAGACAGGTTAGATGGGCGGAAATGCTTACAGAATACTATTTTGAAATTCAGTATACTAAGGGTACAGATAATGCACGAGCGGATGCTCTAAGTAGAAAAGCTAAACTACAAAACAATAAGAAACCATTAGGGGCTATATTGCGAAAAGATAAAGACGGATTAATTAGGTATAATTATCCTAAAATAGCAGTAATATAAAAAAGCCAGATCCACGAATTACCTAAGAGTAATTAGACACAGAAGATCTAAAAAGTATAGGTAGAGGATTTAAACACGGAATAGTATAAAAATAGAGAAGCAACCTATATTCTAAGGTCTATTATAAAAGAGTTTGTTAAGTTATTCTATAAGGGACTAACTTAAGGACATAACAGAGCTATAGGCTTAGTGTTAAGACTTTAAGAGGAGTATATTATTTAAGGAATTTAGGGACTAGCAAGATAAGTTATAAAGGAATATCTAAATTACTAAAGAAACAAACTAATAAGGTATAAGCCGTACAGAGGGCTATAACCTGTTAAAACACCAGAAAGACTATAGGAAGTTATATTATAGGACTTTATTATTAAGTTACTAAAGTTAAGAGATCCTATTACAGGACAAGATTATAACATAATTTTAGTAATAGTAGATAAGCTAATAAAGTAGGGATACTTTATAGCGTGCACAAAAGAGATATTAGTAGAAGATATCGCTAGAATCTATATTAAGGAAGTATTTATAAGACATAGAGCACCAAGTAAGGTTATATTAGATAGAGATCTAAGATTTATAGTAGTATTCTAGGAGGTATTCTTAGCGGAATAAGGAGTCCACATAGCAACCTTAACGGTGTGACGGCTCGAACCATTGAACAAACGTCTTGACGAATACTTGAACAAATGCTTCCAAGACGAAGCGAACGAATGCTGTATTACGAAGATATTAAGCTGAGGAGCAAGAGAAGGTGGTGAGGCCACGTCCATATACACATGCCAAGTCCTAAGCGAACCCCTGACTAGGTGACGCGCTCCAGCGCCGTCACAAACGGTGTATTACCTGTAGACGGATAGATAAATAGAAAGACTAAACTAGACACTAGAATAGTATCTAAGGCACTATATTAATTACGCATAAAATAATTGGGTATTATTATTACTAGTTACATAGTTTGTATATAATGCAATACTATAAGAAGGAATAGGAATGTTACTATTTAAGGCAAATTACGGATATAAGCTAAGAATATTATTATTGCCATATTAAGTAAAGAAAACGAGTAGCATAGCTAAAGAAAGAATAGAGACTTTAATTAATCTTTATGCAGACCTTAAAGAAACAGCTAAACTAGTATAAGAGTAAATAAAAAGGTACTATAATACTAGGAGATCTAAGGGACCAGATCTTAAGGAGGGAGATAAAGTATAACTACTATATAAAAATTTTAAGAGTTAACGACTAAGCAAGAAGTTAGATTATGTTAGACTAGGGCCTTTTAAAATTATATAAAGAATTTTATTAGTTATATATAAGTTAAACTTACTAGCCAAAATAAAAATCTACCCTATACAGCATATTATAATGCTAGGGCTAGCATATAGAAACGTTAAACCACTAGTCTATAAGGCAGACACGTATAGAGGATAAGAGGAGGACAAATAGTAAGTTTTAAAGATTATTAGTTATAAGGACGTAGATAATAAAGCATAGTATAAAGTAAAGTAGATAGGCTATAGTAAGACTACCTAGGAACCACTAAGCAACCTAAAGAACGCTATAGGAAAGGTAAAGAAGTATTAAAAGAAAGCAGGTTAGGGAGCATTAAAAAAGGATTGCTAAAGGATAAGCTACCTAAGGGGGACTTATAAGGAGCAACTACTATATTACTTAGAGTTGTTTCCTTCTTTAGAAATTCCACTTGCTTATTACTAAGCTTATTAAGACCCTATTAGATAAGTTTCTACTCCTTAAAATAAACCTTCTTATAAACCTTCTTAAGACGGGTTAACCGAGCGAATGCAACCTACTGGGACTTAAAGGGGCGGCGCTAAGCCTTAAGGGCCCAAGCTGTCTCCTTAGCGGAACGGTGGGGTTTAGCATATACGGCGGCCAACTTAGACTTAAGCTTTATAGCGGTGGATTAAACATAAGACCCTATAATAAGTTACTTAGGGAGCTTAGAGACTGTTAAGAGTTATAAAACGCGCATACTTAGCATTAAAAATAGAGCAAACATCGCAGGATAATTAAATGTTTGCTTTAGTACACTCTAAATAAGATAAGGGTTGTTAAGACAAAGGACTTGCTATTATAACACATACTAACCCTGCCTTTGCGTAACAAGAATATGGAGATGGCATTATCTTACTAAGCGACAGTATAGCAGCCACAGTACAAGCACGACGTTGCGCTTGGGAGGAAGAAGATGCTTTAGGTATAATAAGTAAGGATATTAACTAGACTAATTAAATGGACATTACACCTCTAGTAGATAACTTGGAGATATTAGGAATCTTTAAGAACAAAGATAAAGAGGAGGGAGATAGTATTACGGATAGCTTAAGTACAATATTATAACTACTTGGAGAAGAGTTGGAGGAAGCTAGTTAGTTAATATAAGCACGGTCCAGGATAGAGCCGGTGGAACCATGTAATGAGGAATAGTAAGCAAGTTACATAATATTATACGCGGTGTACGCAGTGTACGAAGTATACGTCTATATATAAGACGTATAACACGTACCTTACATATAAGAGAGGATTTCTTAGGAGTATGGTTGTATATTTAAAGGACCTCAGTCCCTACTATAAATAGTTCTCTCTTTATAGTAAATCTTAGAATACAATTAGAGTTAATCTATTAGGCAACCACTCCACTAGTTGTTATTACGTTGTTAAATTATTCTTACCTATATACCTAGCCTAATAATAGGACCCACCGTAGTTCTTGCTATAAGGTTCCGTTACATTCTCCACTTACTATATTAATTGATGGTAGAGATGCTGTGTCGACCTAAATCAGGTTATCTTACCCCGACTCAGCTACTTACTCATTGACTCGGTCACCGACTCGGTCATCGACTCGGTCATCGACTCGGTCACCTACCCCAGTTTCATTGACTCCCCTTACCCCCCTTGTCTTCCCTTTCCTACACCTTTCCTACATGTATATATAGAGGTCTTAGAACCGCATTTCAATAGACAGAGTCCTCATTCAATTCCTATGATCGGTGCACGGATATTCGGTTGACATGCTGGTATATACGTACTAGTATTAAAGTTGTTAATTAATTTGGCGATATGGGTTTTGGCTCTAGTATTAAACAGTATTCCTTTCTACTTAATTAGTAATTAATTCTTCCTATTTAGGTATGCGTAGAGGTACCCTAACTTTTTCTTTATAAATATACGAGCATTGCCATTATCTAAGTTACTGCAAGCATTGTTATTGTCTAAGGAGTCACTACTAGGTTCTTTCTTTCTGCTCTTACTACCTAACTTCTTCTTATTAGGTTCCTGATATAGAACGAACTTCTTACCTATTTTTTCTTCCTATTTGCAATATAGCTTCTTATTTATAACAAAGCAGTTTTCAGGTTTATAACAGGCGTTTAGCTTCTTGCAGTTCTTATAGTACTTTCCCTTGCTCTTCTCCTTATCCTCCTTTGCCTTTTATTTGCCCTTCTTATCAGGCTTCCCCCTATATAGTACACCTCCCTCAGCCTTCTTATCCTTGTTTTGTGCCTTATCTATAATATCTTTAATTAACGCGGAGTGACAGTCGGGTTAATTCTTTTTAAGAATTTAATTACTGTCGTTCTGCCCAGATAGGCTATGCGTCAGATAGGGCCATAATAAAGAGAATTGGATGCCATAATTCAGGTAGGGAAATATCAAGGTTCGCCAGCTTTTTGATAGCCTTTTCAAATGCGACAATAAAGTGCTTAAGATTAGGGTAGTCGTCATACTTAATCTTTATGTATGATTTGATAGCGTTGTAGCTAAGAACTGCTCCGGTTCCCTTATACTAAGTCTGTAGAGTCACCTATATCTTGCGCGCTAACTTGCATCCTGCTAGCATCTATGCAGGGGTACTCTTAATATTAAGCTTAATAATAATCTTTATACTCGAGTCTCTAGCTTCCCATATCAGCCATACTACCAGCTTTGTCTTATCAGCTTTCTTATCGAATTCATCTACGTATTTAGGTGCTTTTCCCTTTTTGTGAATGTAACGTCTTAATCTGTTTGCAACGGCAATGTCCTCTATTACTTCCTTCCATGCGACATAGTTCTCCTCTCCCTTCAGCTTTATGCCATCGGGCAGTAGGTTCTTGCTGCTACTGCTTTCGCTCATCCTAAGTGCAGTAATTGGATATTGAGTTAATTGGGAACTCGCTGTATTCGTGTCGCGGTGTCGTGATTGAGATCGTTCTGATTGGTTTTGATCGTCGTCTACTTCTTGAGTCATTGGTAGGTGGTATATGCTACTAGACGCGTCGTGGTTGAGCTCCTGATACGCGTCGTATCGATCGTCGTCCAGTTGCGAGCTCGACCTGTTACTATCTCCTGCCTGCTTCTTAGCTCTCGTCTTCTGATCAGACTCAGCGAGTCGAATAGGTCAGTGAGGTAGTGATCAATTCCGCGGACAATGCGCGTCCTTTGATCGTTTGACAACTGCTGTAATTACACGTCACAGCTCTCTCCACGCGTTATTTGAAAACGCTATGTTGAAACCCTCTACAGGCGTAGCCGGGCTCATAACCTGTTGAGGCTGGTACTCGACGAGGTGCAGCGGAGGTGTAAGGGAATCAGATGCGTATATCAAGATACATGGATGAAGTTGTTGTATATATTGATACTATTCTACAGGTGGAATCTGGTGGATTTCATACTCGCTTAGCTCACGTGACCAGTACACGTGACTACCCCATGACTAGTCAGTCATAGACAACGACTGATAGAAACTATGGAAACCTAAAGGATAAGGATTAAGTAATTAAAAGTCTAAGGAGCAGAGGCTAAACCAGCACGCTACCTCGCCGAATCCAAGTATAGTAAGCTGTCGCATACGCATACATTACGGCCTCCAACGTGCCCTTCTTCGTCTGCATCATGACGCTCCATTTATACGGCTGAATATTCGACTGCGGATTCACACAGTGCGCTAGCTTCTCAACCACTCTGCTCCTCGGATCATGCAACCCGATCTGCTCAGTCCCGACATTGACCATCCCGCCCGCACGCTTGCCCTTGTCTGCGATGATGTACTGCGTGAGGTTGTCGCTGAAAGTGTTAAGATGAGGTTATTGGGGCTAAAACTCTGTGCGTTGCTTATTTTCTATATAGGTAGTTGAAGAGATTTCAAGGAACTTTGACCGGCGGTCGAAGTTCTCTGATTGGTTAGATTCCTGCCAAGAGGTTCTCCCAAGTCTTATTACGTGATATTGTTGCGGGCTTGTTTTCCAACACCCTCCCTTAAGCTCAGTTAATGATACCGCTATATACACTGTATATAGGGGTGTAGGATTGCTTGATAAGGGTTGCTGAAACTCCTCTAAGGTAGAATAAGTGTTTGATAAGGAGTTACGCCCTCCCTAACGTCTAGAGATAGCGCCTGCTCAGTAAAACGTCTCTTGAAATTTTGGTAGTACCTCCCTATAGGTGTTCTATATTGCCTATAGAGCTCTAGAGGCCCTATAGCCTTACCCTATATCTCTCCTAAAGTATATCCATCCTTCCTACTAGTATAAGCCCTCCCTAATGTCATGGCCGTTAGATTTAGGTAGTAGGTTTAAGTAGTAGGTTGGTAGATTAAGGTTAAGTTCTGTTGCTCATTTTAAGGCCTTGAGGCGTTATTTAGCATACTCTCTAAGGATCTACCAATCATGTACTGATTTCCTATTGAGGCCTAGTGTAAGGCCTAGTATAGTTAATTAAGTCTCTGCACCATCCAAATGTATTTAAGGAAGGTGTAGAACTAAGGACCTATAAGAGGCTTAGTAAGGCCGTCGGCCGCTATGTTAATTAAAGTAATATATACAAGGTTAATCCTATTACTGTTTATCTTATCTCTTACATAGTATAACTGGATATCAATGTGCTTTATTTAATTATATTAAACTAGATTTTTAGCTAACGCTTTTATAGCTTGGTTATTGGTTTTAATTAAGATCCTAGCAAACTGCTTGCTCTGGTCTAGTATACCTAGTTTAGTAAGTAAAAGTTAAAGCTATATAGCCTCTTTTACTGCAGCCGTTAGAGCTATATACTCTAATTAATATATTAATAGTAAAACGGTAGCTTATAGCTTTAATTTCCATAAGATTGGTCCTCTGTTTAATATAAATACAAAGCCTAATACAGAGCGTCTTATAGTTTTATCTTGTCCCTAGTTGGCGTTACTAAAGCTAATTAGTATAAGGTCTAGGTTCTCATCGCCTCTATAGGTAATTCCTCTATTAAGCGAGCTAGCTAGGTATTAAAGGATAAGTTTTATGGCCGTTATATGGGTAGAGGTAGGATTATGGGTAAAACGGCTTACTGTTAATACTGTAAAGGCAATATCTAGCCTTATTTTTATTATAGGAAACATAACTAAACCAACTATACTCTAGTATCTTCTAACGTTGTCCTTGCTGGTAGTTTCTTAATTAGCTATAAGCTCAATTAAGTACTTTATAGGTATTAGTAAGGTATTAGCCTTTTATAATCTAAAACATTCAAGAGCTTTAATAAGGTAGGCTCGCTATAAGAGTATAATCTTCTTTTTTATTTAATCTCTTATAACTATTATACCTAAGTAAAAGCTTATTGGCCCAAGATCTATTATTTAAAAGGCTGCCTTAAGCTCTGATTTCGCCCAATTAACCATTACTATATCCTTATAGATAATCTTAGTATCATTAACATAGGTAGAAATGATTAAACCTTTCTATTCTTTGCTGGTGGCGAATATACTATAATCCATATGTAGATGGTGAAGTCTAAGTTTTTCTAGTAGAAACTTTAAGAGCGTCTTATACCAGATTTAAGGTAACTGTTTTAGTCTATAGAGGGCCTTCTTAAGGTAGCAGACTTTACCAACTTCTTTATAGCCTTTTAGTATAATAACGTAGAGTTCTTAATTAATTGGTCTATAGAGAAAGGCGGTTTTAACATCCATCTGTTTAATTTTAAGGTTGTAGTAGGTAGCAATCGCGAATAGAGCCTTAAAAGCTATAGGTTTTACTACCGCAGTAAAGGTCTGGCTGTAGTCGATACCATACTACTGTAGATATCCCTTAACGACCTATTTAGCCTTGTAGCGGAGGACCTTGCCGTCCTTTCCCTTTTTAACTTTAAATACCTATTTACCAGCAAGAGGCTTATAAGGAGGCTTAAGGGAGGCAAGGTTAATAAGTTCCTATATTTAGTTCTTAATTAGAGACCCACCTCCTCTATTATTGCTTTTATCTATTCTTCGCTGTTTAGGTTGTTAATTGCTTAGTTATATATATAAGGCTCATCTTTGTTAATTAAGGTAGTAGATATGTACATTTTAAGATCGGGTGAGCCAGTATATTAAATATAGCCGGCTAGTAGAGCTATAGGATCGACCGCGTCGCGATTATTTAAGTGAGGGTTTTAAGGTGTAGATTAAGGAGGAAAGGTAGATAGAAGGGCTATTAGTTTATTACCTATTTCGTCATCCCAGTTGCTTAGTAGCTTATTAATATTATTAGCCTATTGGTTAAGGCTTTGGTCTATACCTATAAGGCTTATAAGGAAGGCAGTAGGGTTACTTAGTAGGTTAACTCTTAACGTCTAGCGGCCTAATCAAGTAGTAGTTATAGTAAGGTTTTTGGGCAGAGACTTAAGCCTATGGGGCAAGCTATCACAACCTTCCTTCTAATTAATTCTTTATTATCTTTTTCTTAATAGAGGCTTTAGCTAAGGAGTAGTAGTGTCTTCCCTCCCTTGCTCATTAGATAAGTTAACAGATTCTTCTATAAATGTAGTAGTAGTTTTTAAGCTAATATCGCCTTTGTAGATTTTAACATCTTTAAGATACTTAATCTTTTGTTTATCTGGTAGCTAAATGCAATAGATTATCTTGCCGTTATAGCTAATTAGAACACCCTTCTTTGCTTATGGAGCAAACCTAGCTAATTTTACATAATTTTCTTTGGCTATAAGGAAGTAGACAGTAGATCCTAGAGCCCTTAGATAGTATACTAAGGGAGGTTTACCCTTAAGCTTTTTGTAAGGTAATATGCCATTAAGAAGAGCTCTTATAGGGCGTCTGTTTTTAATATATATAGCTATAAGGAGTATATTAGGCTATAGAAAGTCTGGTATATTGCTAGTGAGGATTATTAAGCGGGTAATCTTGGTGGAGGTTTGCTGTGAGCGCTTTGCTACTCTATTCTCTTCCTGAGTGTATAAGGCAGTAGGTTCGAATTCTATACCTAGATTGTCTATCTAGGTGGTTGCTTTCTTGCTACGGAGCTCTGCTCTGTAGTTAGTATGAATTCTAGTGATTTTAAGGTCAAATTTGGTGTGGATCCAATTATAGTACCTCTATAAAGTACTAAGCCACTTATCCTTTATACAGACGGTATAGACTATAGTAAACCTTATATAGTTGTTAGTAAAAGATACGTAGTATCTTTTGCCTTTAAAGCTAATAGGGGTAATAGGTCCCACTAAATCTGTATAGACAAATTAAAATAGTTATATAGCTTGTTTCTAGAGTGTTCTATTATACCTCTTTCTAACTTTAGATTAAGCGCAGGGCTTACAGTATTTATTACTAATATTATTAAACTTAATACTAAGTTTACTTAGGTGGCGTTTAAGGTTACTATAGTTAAGGTAGCTAAATTGGTAATGCCAAACAGGTAGGCTTTTGTTGTTTTTAATTATCTAGAGGATTAATTCTAACAAGTAGTTATACTGCTAAATTGGGTAAAGTTATTAAACTTTAAGTGCGTATCCTATTACCTTATTGTTATATTTAAGTTCGTAAGTCTTGTTGTTAAAGAAGATACCTATTTTCTTAAGTTAGCTTCCAAATAGTAGGTTTGCTAGTAAATGTGGTATATAAAGAATATTATATAGAGTAAGCGTACTTCCGTGACCTTTATTAGGGAGTGCGGTTTATATAGAGATAGATTCTTTACCTACTAATTAAGCTCTATAGGGACCAACTATATCTAGTAAGGTGTCGTTATTGACGTAGTTAAAAAGAAGTTTATGATTCTTATAGCAGTGGATAGTAGTAGCAGTATTATAGATAAAGTTATACCTGCTTAGTTAGGCTTGTACCACCACTACTACAAGCTTACATTATGGATTTACTTTATTTTTAACTTAATTAGAGTGTTTATTAAGCTAAATAGGTGGCCTAGTCCTCTACTTCTTCCTTATACGGATTCTATCACTAATTCTCTATAGTGCGTTTTCTGGGTTTCTCTCCTAGCAGTCTTCTTCAGAATGCGTAGTTCTGTTATATTTTACGCAGTTAGGGTGCTTATACGTTTCTACTAGTGTAGTCTTTCTCTTTATAGACGTTCCGTTATTTAAACGTGCTACTAGTGTAGTAGAAGCTTCTTAATCAAGCTTATTATTAAAGATAATAAGTTCCTTACCTAAGGCTTATAGATTGGTATTTTTCTACATCTAATTTGTTTATTAAGTTATTTTAAACTAAGCGTAGTTGGTAGAGCTAACTCTGTATAAAAGGGCTGCTTAGGTAAGGATTTTGTAATTAATAGATTAGTCCATTTTAATAAGGCAATTAAGGTTTAATATAATATAGGAGACAAACTCCTCTATGTTCTTAAAATCTTAAACATGTTTAGTAAAGAAGGTGGCCATAATGTTGGTAATAGCTGCTAGATTAAGATCCTTAAAGCGTTCTTTTAAAGCCTTCTATTTCTTAAGCGCCTATCTAGCATTTAATATAAACGGCTTATAGATATCGCTAACGTTCTAGTTAATAAAACCGGCTGCGTAGACTAGCTGTTCCTTATATTTCTCCCGTTCTTTTACTAAGTCAGCTGGCTTAATTTTTAGCTATTTAGCAGTAAAGCCTAAGTCCACCCATTTCTCTCTAATTGACTTAATTGTAGGAAGAAGCTATAGTGGGTTATTAAGAACCTACTTAATGTTTTTAGATTGGAGGTGGTTTTATATATTAATACTAAACATTGGCCAGTCTTCCCGTCTAATAAGCTTTTGGATAAAGGCTTAGGCGGTATATTCGTCGCTTATTATAACGGGACTAGCCTAGTTACAGTAGGAATGTCTTGGTAAAATACTCGACAGATAAAACTTAAAGCTTTAACCAAATTCTGCCGAATTCTGCTAGCTTAATTGACTTCTGCCAAGTTCTACTAGATCAATCGAATACTACTAAAGTCCGTCCGCGTGCGTATGTGCGCACGCATCGACCAAGACCCCTAAACTGTTTAATTGCAAGATTCTCTCGTTATTCCTTTCTCTTCTTTACACAACGTCTTGTTCCTAGCAAGAGCTATATACCCTTAGATTTAGATAGAATATATATTATTCCTTTAAATCTTTCCTAAAGCCTCTTCGCGCCCTTATATTACGTTGCGTTAAAAATAACTACTATTAAAATGGCAAATGACCTTAAATCCCACGCGTTAACTACGAGCATTATAACCCTAGTTAGGGAACAGTTAACTGCAATACAAAAAGCCTTTATAGATGCTTTAGCTTAGTAGCGGGCTACACTGGAAGCCCAGCATTAGCAATTAATAGAAACACTCTATAAAGAACTCCGCAACGTTAATACGCTTATAATGGAGACCCCGATAGTAACACCTATAAATAAAATTAAAATAACTGTATGCGAACCTAGCCCATTAAATACGAACCCTAAACTAATAATAGTAGCTTAATTTATACCTATAACAAACCTAGTACCTGCTATAAAATTAAAAAAGCTTCCTAACCCTCCAATATTTAATAGAAATTAAAATAACCTGCGTCCCTTTATAACTAAGCTCCGCCTTAAACTTTTAATAAACTATAACCAATACCCTACTAAAGCTAGCAAGATTAGCTATGGGATATCTTAATTAAATAAAGACGCTGTATAAACTATAGACCTATTCTTCTATAATAGCACCTTTGTTAATTTCAAAATCTTTATCTTTTTATTAGAACGAATATATAATAACGCCAGCCGCGAATATACCGCTATTACTAAACTTAAAAACCTATAATAACGGAATTAAGACTTTACCAGCTTCTTTTTAGAATTTTTAGGCCTTATTAGCGAACTAGATTGGAATAAAGCCGCTAAAGTTGCTGCTCTTTAATAAGCTATTTCGGATAAAATTAGAGCATAGTTAGTAGGTAGGGAACTGCCAAAGGACCTACCTAAATTTGCTATAATATATTAACGAATTAATAAGGACCTTTAATATAATAAATAAACTCATTCTCTAAAGCCAACCACGCCTTGCGTTTAAGACTTTATAAAACCAATATATACCCTAAAGCGCGACCCTTTTCCGAAACCTACGCACGACCCTATAGACCTCGACGCCACTCGATCCTACGCACCCTTAGGAACCAACAAACGAAGGACTTAAGCCACAAATGGAGAATGCTTTAGATATAGCAGAAAAGGACATATCTAAAGGAATTACTAAACTTACCCTTTTAAAAAAGTCCGCCGTAGTTCCTCCCGGTCTTTAAATTGTACCCACTTCTCAAATCGCACTTGTTCTTTAAGCTATACTTACTTCTTAACTTGTACTTGTTCCATGAATTATACCTAGTCGTTATAAAGCATCTTACGCTCGGCTAACTTAGAAAATAAATCATCCTAGGGCTAAGTCGCGCCTTAGGATAAGAAGTGGAAGAGTATAAGTGTCTAGGCTCTTCTAGCACTAATATATAATATAACTCCCTTAATATACTTAGCGAAATTCAAATACTTAAAAAATAGAAGGAGGTACAAATCCTTATAGACAGCGGAGCCACTAGTATAGGCTTTATTAATATAAACTACGCAAAAACCTAACGCCTAAATTTAAAGAAACTTAATAAGCCCTAAGGCCTATAAGGCTTTAACGGTAAACCCTTAATATATAGCGAATTAACGCACTACGCTTTTATAAAAATGTAAATAGGCAAATACCTCGAATATATTTCCCTATTTATAACACCCCTAAAGCAATATAAGATAATACTTAGACATAGATAGCTAAAACGGCACGACCCTTTAATTAGCTGGGTTAAAGAAATACTAAAATTCCGCATAACCTATTACTAAAGTTATTGTTTAAAACACCACCTGCCCTATAAACATATATAAGACTATTTAAATTCGATATAATATAAATTACCCTTACCACAAACCTTAAACCAATATAATAAAACTACGACTGCTAATTACAGTAAAGAATGCAAAGATGATATATTGAAACCCCTTAAAATTTACATAATATAAGCCGCACCTTTTATTTCGTTAGCAAGAAAACGAGACCACGAAATCTTCGCTATAATAATAGAAGATATTAAGAAGGCGCTAGAACTAAAGTAGTATATTAACCCTTAACCTCTTATACCTAAGGAGTACCACAATCTAATTAACGAGTTTAAAAAATAATTTACAGACCAGCTGCCCCTGTATTAGGATAAATACGATTTTAAGATAGAACTTGAACCTAGTATAATACTAAAGTTCGGTCTGCTATACGGTATATTATAAGAAGAACTGCTTGTAATACAATAATACCTTAATAAGCATCTAGAAAAAGAATTTATTCGCCCTAGTTAATCTCTATTTGCCTTACCCATATTATTCATTAAAAAGCTAGGAGGAGGCTTAAGATTCTATATTAATTACTAAGCCCTAAATACAATTACGATTTAAAACTAATATCCAATCCCCTTAATTTAAGAGACGCTTAACTGCCTAGCAAAGGCATAATATTTTACAAAGCTTAATATAGTCGCTGCCTTCAATTAAATTTGCATCTAAGAAGGAGATAAGAAGTATACAGCCTTTTATATATAATAGGGACTCTTTAAATACCTAGTAATGCCATTTAATATAAAGAACGGTCCCGGTATATTTTAGCAATACGTTAATAATACGCTCCGTGAATTCCTTAATGTATTTGTTACCGCGTATATTAATAATATCTTAATCTACTTATCTTCGCTTTCTAAGTATTAAAAACACGTCCAAATAGTCCTTAAACATTTGCGAGATGCGGGTTTATAATATAATATTAAGAAATACAAGTTCTATATGTTTAAAGTTACATACCTAGGCCTAATTATATCCCGTAATAGAATTAAAATAGACCCTAAAAAGGTCGCTATAATTATGAACTGGGGAAGCCCTAGTAATGTATAAAACATTTAAGGATTTCTAGGATTTGTAAATTTCTACTGCTGATTTATTAACCAGTTCTTAAAAATTGCCTAACTATTAGTAAACCTAATAAGAAAGAACATGAAATTTAAATAGACTGCCAGATATAAACAAGCTTTTAATAACTTAAAATAACGCTTTATAACCACTCTAATTCTTTCCCACTTTAACCCTAACCTTAAATATGTTATTAAAACAGACTTGTCTGATTATGCCCTAGGGGGAGTATTACCGCAATATAATAAGGACGGTGAGCTACGTCTAGTAGCCTTTCTCTCTTAAAAGCTCGCCCCTGCCGAATTGAACTATAAGATATACAATAAGGAACTACTTACAATTGTTAAATGCTTTAAATAATGGCGTCCAGAACTTAAAGGATTATTGTTTCTAATATGCGTGTTAACAGACCATAAAAACCTACAGTACTTTATAACTATAAAGCAGTTAACACAGCGCTAAATTTGTTAGGCCGAATACCTCTTATAATTTAACTTTAAGATTATATACTAACTGGGCAAACTTAATTAGAAGCCTAATACATTAATATAATAATTATAAGATTTACCTATAAATGCCTTAGATAAATGGATTATAAATTAATTATGGATTTTATTGCCCCCTAAACGCTTTAAGAAACTACGTCCTATATTCCTAAATATAGAACTTAACAGAAACGAATTAAAAATTGATAAATAGGAAATAGAAATTAATAAGCTAATAGAATACAAATATAAGAACAACGTATAGATAGCAGATATAATGAAAGCGATTTAAATAGAAAAACGACAGTATAAAGATATTATACTTGCCAAATACGAAATTCGTAACGATCGACTATACTATTAATAGAAAATGGTAGTTCCGAATTCCAAACCCTTATAATTTAAGATACTCGAATTTATATATAATTCCCCTATAGTAGGACATCCTAGCCGTGCGAAGACTTATAAGATTATTTAACAAGTATACTACTGGCCTATAATGCACAACTATATACGAAAATACGTTCGAGCCTATAGAATATACGTGTGTGGGAAGACCTCTTATATAAAGAAGTAAGGAGTACTTCGACCGTTACCAATTCCAATATAAAGATGGCAAGATATCTTAATTGACTTTGTAGTTAACTTGCCTAACAGTAACGGGTTTACGAATATTATAATAGTTATTAACCATCTTATAAAAATGTAATATATAATTCCTATGGACTTAATTAATATAATATTAGTAGCCAAATGTTTTGTTAAGTACGTTTTTAAGCTATACGGACTTCTTAATTTAATAATATCTGACTATAGAAGCCAGTTCGTTTTAGACTTCTGGCAAGCTCTATATAAACGATTAAGTATTTATATATTATTTATTGCTTAACGTCCGATTCGGATCCCTATTGGGCCTACGCGGACTACTCCTTATATATATGTGGGGAGAAAACTCTATTTAAGAAAACCCCGTGATCCGTCTCCCCGCCTTTTAGGGCTCGCTTGCGAGTCGCCTATAAGTTACCAGTGGTGCTCTACTACCTTACTTTTTGACCTCCTTGGGAACTACTACTGCCGTAATAAACCTACGGACGCGCTAGTATTACACACTGTACTTTACTCCTGTAGAGTTATTAGGGGGCGCCTATTACTTGCCCCTTTGCCTTCTATTACTATTTTCTTTGCAACCCGGAACTGGTCTAGCATATTTTAGCCAATGAGCTACCGGGTAGCCGCCTTAAGGCCTTTCTGTGTTAAGAGTAGTGTATTATAGTTTTCTATACTAGCTGCTGAGAGTATTGCTTCTCAGCCGGTGTATAAGGGGCATAATAGTATTATGTGTTTTAGTGTCTGTCTTAGCCAGCCATATTTGCACCTTAGGCTACCTACTAGGACACCTACCTAGTAAAGCCAATCTTTTAGTCCTATTATTCCTGTCCTTAAGAGTGTTGCTATTGTATTTTCTACCTTTGTTAGGCCCTTTTAGAGCCCTTAGGTATTTACCCTCTATAGCGTTACCTATACTATGGCTTAGGTTCCCCTTGCCTAAGTCTACCTCTATACCTTTAACTTCTATTTATCTCTCTAGCGTCGGTCTAACTAGTATTGTGTTGCGGTAGATAGTTTTTTAGTACTCTTTTATACTCTACTTTAGCTCCTTTCTCTCCTTTACTGTTGTCTTTGCTGGCCTCTTATGCATCTTCTTTTTTCCTCTATATAGGCCTGGGCCCTAGCGCTGTACTATTCTTCTTCTGCTTTCTCTATCTGTTTTCCTAATATATCTTCCCTACTTTAGGGTTGTTAGTTCCTTCTCCTATAGGGCACCCTAGGGTCCCTCTATAGTTTGTTTAGGCATGTCTTGATATACTTTATAATATTAGAGTTGCGTTCCTTTTACACCCTTTATATTACATCGGCTTTAATATATAGTTATAAGGGGGGAATATTGGCTTCCTTCTTAAGCAGTGCTGTGGCTGTTCGCTTATACCCGCCTATTATACTCCTAAGGCAGGCTATTTGGACCTTTTAGAGTGATTTAAGGAGTAATTTAGGGGGGCCTTTCTCAGTTTCTCCAGTGGCCCAAATGCTAGATCTATATATTATGGTTAGCCAAACAACTACTGTATATAGTAGGCGTAACCTCTGAAAGCATAGACCCTATATAGAATTAACGATCCTAGATATAGTGATATACTATACTTAGCCCTTACGGGCCGCTTACGCCGTATGTGCGCTCTACTAGAGCTTACTGTCTACCTATACTCCCAATACCCTTAGGCCTTAAACCAGTTAACCCCTAAAGCCTTAGATATAGATTGTATACTAAAGATCTATAGATTGGTTACGTTTTCTTATAAAATAGATTAGCTAATATTTCTCTAGTAAGAATTAGACTCTATATTATCTTGCCCATTCTATATAGGTGTTATAGGCTTTCTCTAGTGTCCTACAGTTCTCTACGGCTGTTGGCCCATATATAATTAGGTTTATGTTATTAATAAAGCCTATCCCCTAGGTCGCCCCTTCCTTAAAAATGTTAAGTAGGTTGTTTATAAAGAAGAGGAAGAGTATAGGCGACAGAGGTAATCCTTGTAGTATTCCTATTATAACTGCAATAGGGGGGCTCTAGTATCCGCTAAAGACTAGTAATGTTTCTTTCTAGCCTATAAATCCTTAAATAAATTAAATAATCTATTCTAGGAAGCCCTTTGCCCTAAGGATGTATAGGAGACGCTTATAGGGTATATTGTTGTAGGCGCCGCTGATATCTAGGCTAAGTATTAATACTATAAAGTCCTTTCGCATAGCCTATGCAGTTTTAATGGT